>QWCV01001853.1_pt1 | contig 35640 bp, 31 predicted proteins | sample 1972621 | NCBI WGS metagenome assembly QWCV01 (sample SAMN09866699, study PRJNA288562) | Human gut metagenome isolate pre2_stool, whole genome shotgun sequencing... | isolation source: gut | host: Homo sapiens | place: USA: California | reverse complement strand
ATTATCCTGTGGAATAATCAAATCGTAGAGTTCGCTGTAGTCACTGAACTGAATTGTCTGTTGAAGTGGTAGCATATCGGCCTGTTTTATACCTATAAAAGTACAAAAAAATCGGCACATATCCAAGATTTTATCTTGATATGTGCCGATTAATTCAAACTTGGTTTCTATAGAGGTACTTTTTCAGTGCCCTCGAAATCCGCTCCTTTTTTCTATAATCAGTGTCGTGATCAGTCTGCGTTCAGGTTCACGCGGCAGAAGGATACCACTGTCAGGCCCTTCATCTCGCCGTTCAGGTATTCCTTCACGGTCTTCTTGGCGTCGCGGTGATACTCCTGCTCCAGCAGCACGCTCTCCTTGAAGAACTTGTTCAGACGGCCGTTGGCTATGTTCTGAATCATCTGCTCGGGGAGGTTTGCGGCCTTTGCCTCGGCTGCCTCTTTCATCACCTTGCGGCCCAGCTCAGCGTCCTCGGCTGTGATCCAGCCCTTGGTGATGTTGCTCTCGATGTGATCCTCGCTGTCGAAGTGGTTGGGGTTCAGACCGGCCTTCTTCAGTGCTACCTCGGCGGCCTTCTTGATCTGCTCCTCCTTGGTCTTCTCGATGGCGATCTCCAGCTCGCGGTCGACGATCTCCTTGGGAACGTCGTCGCGGCTTACCGATACGGGGTTCATGGCTGCTACCTGCATAGCCACTTCCTTACCCACCTCGGCGGGAACGTCGGGCAGGTTGAAGCCTACGATGGTGGCGAGCTTATTGCCCAGGTGCTCGTAGCTGCATACGCTGGGAGCCTCGAGGCAAACGTAGTCACCGAGCTCCATCTTCTCGCCGGTCTTACCGATCTCGTCTGTGATGTGCTCTGCAACGGTGCGACCGTCGATCTTCAGATCCTTCAGTTCCTCGGCGTTCTTGCACTTAGCCTCCAGAGCGGCGTTGAGGATGGTCTTGGCCAGAGCGCGGAACGACTCGTTCTTTGCAACGAAGTCGGTCTCGCACTTCAGGGTGGCGATGGCTGCGAAGTCGCCGTTGGTGCCTGCGAACACGCAACCCTCGGCGGCGTTGCGGGCCTCGCGCTTGGCGGCTACTGCCTGACCCTTCTTACGTATGATTTCGATGGCTGCCTCGATGTCGCCGTTGGTCTCGGCCAGGGCGTTCTTGCAGTCCATCATGCCTGCGCCCGTCATGGTGCGCAGTTTCTTGATATCTTCTATGTTTACTGCCATAGCTTTATATGCTATTTAAGATTAATTAATCGGCCTGCGTCTCACTCAGCCTTGGGAGCCTCCTCTGCGGAAGCCTCCTCAGCCTTGGGGGCGTCGGCTGCGGGAGCTTCCTCAGCCTTGGGAGCCTCGTTGCGACGAACGCGACGACGCTTTGCGGGTGCGGGAGCCTCGCCTTCCTCGCCTTCCTTAGCCTCGGGAGCGTCCAGCTTCTCTACCTTACGCTCCTCCAGGCCCTCGGCCATGGCGCTGCACACTGCATCCAGGATCACCTCGATGCTCTTCGATGCGTCGTCGTTGGCGGGGATCACGAAGTCGATGTCCTCAGGGTTGGAGTTGGTGTCGACGATACCGAACACGGGTATGCCCAGACGCTTGGCCTCGGCTACGGCGATGTGCTCCTTCATCACGTCAACCACGAACAGAGCGGAGGGAAGACGGTTCAGGTCGGCGATCGAACCGAGGTTCTTCTCCAGCTTTGCGCGCTGGCGTGTGATCTGCAGCTTCTCGCGCTTCGACAGGTTGTCGAACGTGCCGTCCTTGGTCATCTTGTCGATGGTGGTCATCTTCTTCACGGCCTTGCGGATCGTGGGGAAGTTGGTGAGCATACCGCCGGGCCAGCGCTCGATAACGAAGGGCATTCCGATTGCCTTTGCCTTGTCGGCGATAGCCTCCTTGGCCTGCTTCTTGGTGGCTACGAACAGCACTTTCTTGCCGCTCTTGGCCATCTGACGCAGGGCTGCGCTTGCCTCGTCGATCTTGGCTGCTGTCTTGTACAGGTCGATGATATGTATGCCGTTGCGCTCCATAAAGATATAAGGAGCCATTGCGGGATTCCATTTGCGCTTGAGGTGTCCGAAGTGACATCCGGCCTCAACAAGCTGTTCGAATGTGGGTGTTGCCATTCTTTTTGTGTAATGTGTTTGTTTACGTTCTTGGGGTTAATTGGTGTTAACAACCGCGAAGTAGGGAACGTGTCCATCTCCGCAGTTTAGATACTAAACTCTCTTTCAGCTTCAGAATCAGCTTGCGATTAACGCTTGGAGAACTGGAAGCGCTTGCGTGCCTTGGGACGGCCCGGTTTCTTACGCTCCACCTCACGGGGATCGCGTGTCATGAAGCCTTCCTTGCGCAGGGCGCTCTTGTCCTCGGGATTGATCTTGACCAGCGCGCGGGCTATGGCGAGACGCAGGGCCTCGCTCTGTCCCTTGTAACCGCCGCCGTCCAGGTGAGCGTATACGTCATACTTCTCTGCCTGATCCAGCGCCAGCAACGGCTGCTTTACGATGTACTGAAGAATCGAAGAGGGGAAATATACATCCAGCGCACGCTTGTCGATCGTGATCTTGCCTGTTCCCTCTGTCAGGTATACGCGGGCAACTGCGGCCTTACGACGGCCTATCGCATTTACTTTTTCCATCTTCGTTTACTTCTTTTTATTAAGGTCAAGAACTTCGGGATTTTTGTCGGCAAACGGATGTTCCGGACCGTTGAACACGTGCAGGTTGGTCAGCTGCTTGGCACCAAGCTTGTTCTTGGGAAGCATGCCCTTCACCACCTTGATGAACAACGGGTGCTTGCCCTGCATCGTCACCTTGTACGACTTCTTCATCAGGTCGCCGGGAGTGTAGGCGCGCTGTCCGCCGGGATAGCCGGTGAAACGCAGATATTCGCGCTTCTCCATCTTGCCGCCGTTCAGCTTCACCTTGTCGGCGTTGATGATGATCACGTAATCGCCACAGTCCATGTACGGAGTGTAGTCCGGCTTGTTCTTGCCGCGGAGTATCTTGGAGACTTCCGAGCACAAACGTCCCAATACCATATCGGTCGCATCGATCAACACCCACTTCTTCTGGATTGTCTCGGGTGTCGCTCCAAGCGTCTTGTAACTTAATGTATCCACTTCTTAAGTAAGATTAAAAATATTTGTCCCTCTCTTTCAGCAAGTTGCCAGGCCAATGACAGACTCGCATCCCCGAAAGGGCTCGATTTTGGATATAATCGGCTCGCAAAATTACAAAAAATTCCCCAAACCACAAAGCCCTAATTAGTTTAATAAGTTAAAAAAGTTAATAGTGTTAAGATAATACCAAAAGCGGGCTCCCTTCAAGGCTGAACATTTATCTTGAACTTTTTAAACTTTTTTAAACTAATTCTACAGTTTGCGGGTAAATATACGGGTCATCAGGGAATTGAAACGGAAGCGGAAATCAAAATGAAATGACTTGAGGGGCGTCAGCAGCGGACGGAACTCCGGTGTCTCGTAATTGACAAACAGGCGTAGCTTGCCGGGATGGCACTTTACCTGTATCGCCTCGGGCATCATGATCGGATCGCCGTCCAAATGCGCCGGTCCGGGTTCGTGACATATAGTGGCCTTCTCCACCTGCATGGTCTGCACCAGCACGTTGCGCTTGATGTAGCCGGTCAGCATGTCCACGCCTACAATGGCCCGCGTCAGCGGGTTGCCGGCATGGATTATGGTGATGTCCAGCAGCCCGTCGCGCAACGATGCGTCGGGAGCGATATAGGCGTTGTTGCCGTACTGCGAGGCGTTGCACACCGCTATCAGGAACGCCTTGACCTTTATGGTACGGCCGCCGGTGGTGATGCTGTATTCTTTCGGCTCGTATTTTATGTATTTGCCGAACACTGCGCGGATATACGACTTCAGGCCGCGGTGCTTCATCGAGGCGAAGGCCTGGCTCACGGCGGCGTCGAAACCGAGTCCGAACGTACAGAAGAACGGCAGGTCATTGGCCGTACCGTAGTCGCAAGGCTGCGGATTGTCCAGGGCTATGATCCGCAACGCATTGTCTATGTCGATCGACAGATCCAGGTGCCGTGCCAGTCCGTTGCCCGAGCCGCGCGGTATGATGCCGAGGATGACGGGCGTACCGCGCAACGCGCCGGCCACCTCATTGACGGTGCCGTCGCCGCCGGCGGCTATCACGGCATAGTAATGCTGCCTCACCGCCTCGCGCGCCAGACGGGCGCAGTCGCCGGGGCCGGTGCTCTGACACACCGTCACCTCGCGTTCCGGCCCTTCCAGTGCCTCGCGTACACGCCGCTCCACATCCGACACCATCCCGGTGCCCGATATCGGATTTATTATCAGCATGTATCGCTTACTGCGCATATCTCAACAACTCGATTTCTTTCCTTATAACAACTTTTTACATATAAAAATTGTACAGACACATTGCAAAGTGGCGGACAGTCGCCAACTCTTAGTGGCGTGGGCTGTCCCCAGCCGCGCATAAGACACGGACCAAATGCCTTATGATAATATCAATAGGCTTTTTATCATTAACTATGCCCGGCTGGGGACAGCCTGCGCTACTATTTAGCCATGGATGAGACCGGGAACACTGCTATTAAAATAATACGCATCATGCAGTTTTATCGTCAAAATGAATCAATATTTACAATTTCCTGGTGCTTTAATTGTTAATATATATAAATTAGGTTGCAAAATGTCACTTAACTTAGAAAAAGCGTTAATTCAAGTGCAATATGCTGCTCTAAATTAAAAATATGTTGCATAACATATAAATAAATTTGCACACAAATGTCAAAGGTAGTAATTTTGCAACGTCGGACAAGAACAAGTCCGGCCCAATCATTGAGATTAACCTTAATACCGCGAAACCTGGGTCTTATACCATGAAAGACGGGTAACAAATATAAATGCAAACAACAGGGTAATTGATTATTATTTTGACCTTAATCTAAACGTGAAGTTGACGGTGAGAATCGTTAAATCTTTAAACGAGGGAATCAGCAGTCGCTGCTTCCCTCGGTTGTTTTTATACCGGAGGATGGGACGGACGACGCCGGAGGCGTCGAAGGATCAGAAATCCTTACGGAAACGGCTACGCGAGACAGAAACAAGACGACAGAAAAAGGCCGGAACTGAATCCGGCCACTGTCATACTAATAATGGCCGGAACGATGTCCGGCCATTATTATATTATATAAGGTGTCGCTGCGATTACTCGATGAAGCCGCGCAGACGCAACAGGGCGTTGGCGTCCGGCTCGTGGCCACGGAACTTCTTGAACAGAATCATGGCGTCCTCAGTGTCGCCGCTCTCAAGGATATTCTTCTTGAAGCTGGCGGCTGTCTTCTTGTCGAAGATACCCTTCTGCTTGAACAGCTCCCATGCGTCGGCCTCCAGCACCTGGGCCCACAGATAGGTGTAGTAACCCGAAGCATAGCCGTCGTCGCCGAAGATATGCTTGAAGTAGGGACTGCGGTAACGGAATGTTATTTCAGCCGGCATACCGATTTCCTCGGCCACCTTGGCCTCGAACGCGGCGGGATCCTTCACTTCGGGCTGCTGGCCATACTTCATGTCGAGCAATGCGGCGCCGGCCAGCTCGGTGGTCATGAAGCCCTGGTTGAACTTACGGCTGTCGGTCAGTTTCTGCACCAGCGAATCGGGAACAGCCTCGCCTGTCTTGTAATGCTTGGCATAGCCCTTGATCACTTCCGGCTCGAACGCCCAGTGTTCGTTGATCTGCGAACACATCTCCACATAGTCGCGGTCAACGTTCGTACCGGCAAGTCCCTTGTACGGAGCGCGCGTCAGCATTCCCTGAAGCGCGTGGCCGAACTCATGGAACGTTGTCTCCACCTCGTCGATGGTCAGCAGCGACGGCGTAGTGGCGGTAGGCTTGGTGAAGTTACCCACATTATATACTATAGGACGGCGCACTTCGCCGTCGGCATATACTCCGGCAGCCTGCATCTGCTCCATCCAGGCGCCCTGGCGCTTGGTGTCGCGGGGGAAATAGTCGCACATCCACACGGCAATATGCTCGCCGGTCTTGGCGTCGACCACGTCATATACCTGCACGTCCTCCATATATTTGGGAGCATCGGGCATCGGCACCAGCTTCACGCCGTACAGTTTCTCGGTGGTGTCGAACAGGCCCTTCAGCACCTTGTCCACGCTCAGATAGGGACGAAGGTCGGCCTCGTCGAAGTTGTACTTCTCCTTCTTTACCCTATCGGCATAATAGTAATAGTCCCACGGGGCGATGGTTATGTTGTCGCCATGCTTGTCAGCGTAGGCCTGCATATCCTTCACCTCCTCGTGCGAGCGCTTTACGGCAGGCTCGAACACCTTCATCAGCAGGTCGGTGGCGTTTTCGGGAGTCTTGGCCATCACACGCGACGTCATCATGCTTGCGAAATCCTTGAAGCCCATGATGTGGGCCTTTTCGTCGCGCAGCTTCACTATCTTGGAGATGACGGGCAGGTTGGAGTTGTCGCCATACGAAGCCAGACTGGTGTACCCCTTGTAGATGGCCTCGCGCAGACCGCGGTTGTCGGCATACTGCAGCACGGGGAGTCGGCTCGGGGCATGGAGGGTGAATACCCACAGCCCCTTCAGGCCGCGCTTCTCGGCCTCCTCGGCGGCTACGGCCACCGACGACTCGGGCAGACCCGACAGGTCGTTCTTGTCATATACCACAACGGTGAACTGGTTGGTGGCGTTCAGCAGGTTGCGGTTATACTGTATGAACAGCTTGGACAGCTCGTCGTTGACGCGCACCAGCTCCTTCTTCTTGTCGGCGGACAGAGCTGCGCCCTGCTCGGCAAACTCGCGGTAGTATTTCTCCACCAGACGCTTCTGGGCCGAAGTGAGCTTCAGCTTGTCGCGTGTATCATATACGGCCTTGATCTTGGCGAACAGAGGCTCGGACAGGTTCACGCGGTTTGACGCGTCGTTCAGCAACGGGATTGCCTGGTCGGCCATCTCGGCGAATTCCGGAGTGTTCATAGCCTCCATGTAGTGATAGAACACGCCCTGCACGCGCTCCAGGATGGGCGACAGATTCTCGAGCGGAAGAATCACGTTATCGAAATCGGGAGTGGCGCGGTTCACCACGATAGCGTGGATGTTGGCGTCCTGCTCCTCGATGCCTGCCTTGATGGCCGGGATGAAGTCGGCCGTCGTGATCTTGTCGAACGGCGGGATCTTGTACTTGGTGGTGTATTCCGTCAGAAACGGATTCTGATGTTGTTCTGCCATGGTGAATGTGGCGTGGCCGGCAAGCGTCACGGCTGCCGCCAGCAGCGCTATTTTCTTCATATATTGTTGTTTTGTTTCTGCAAATTTAATGAATTTTATTCAAATTCAAAAGTGGCTATCAACGGAAAATGGTCGGAAGTCTTGATCCGGTCCTTCTTCACACTGAGGGGACGCAGGGCGCCGCGATACATTATCTGGTCCAGGTGCAGCCAGAACAGGTGCTTGTTATAGGTGATGAGGTGTCCGAAGCCCACCTCGGAATACGCGTCCTTGAATCCGTTGCGGGTCATGACGCGCCAGGTGTAGGATTCAGGCACGTTGTTCATATCGCCGCACACTACTACCGGATCCTTGTAATCTTTCAATATCTCGCACAGCAGCTCCAGCTGGCGCGCCTGTACCGAGAACGCATTCCGCATCTTGCCTAATATGGAGTTCTTGAACTCGCGGGCACTTGCCTTGGCGGTCTCCGTGCCGCGTATGTCCGTTATTACCTCCCGCTCCTTGTCGGATAGGCCGGGCGAGAACAAATGCATGTTCACCAGCAGCAACCGGCGTCCGTCGATGTTGACGCGATAGAAGGAATAGTATCTCAGCAGCGACCGCCAGTCGTCGGGCAGCTTTACGCCGTTGCGCTCGGCCAGTTGTCGCGCAGGGAGGTTATGCACCGGATACTTGCTGAACACACGGGTGTCTTTGCCTACTTCGTGCGATTCGTAACGGTACAGCACCGCAAACTTCTCCTTGAAACTCTGAGTCAGCCGGGGCACTTCCGATTCCTCCCATTGCTCCATCTCCTGCAGGCAGATGATGTCAGCGCCGGAATTAAGCATGAATTCGAGCGACTCGTTATACAGCTGGTTCCGGGGGCGGTCACTGCGTCCCGTCATCAGTTTCTGGTCCCAGCCGTGCAGGCAGTTCCATGACATGACACTGAACTCCGTCTTACCGTCCGTAGGGTTGTTGGGTAGTTTCAACGGCACGGCCGACATGATGGGCGCCGAAGCCGCTATCAGCGAGCCGATACCCAGCACGCCGGTGATCCATTTGCCGCTGACGAGCCACGCCACGGCCGTAAGCGCTGTCAGTATGGCAAGATACGGCATCATCATCACCATTACTGCAGGTATGGCCGTGATGGCCGGATTGATGTGTCCGCAATATGCCGACAATATTGTCAGTCCGTACAGCACGAACGATGCTATACGCAGCACCATGCGGACTATCGGTTTAATAATCATAGGCTTTTACTGTTTTCGTTCAACGTGGCCGAGACCTCGTTGAGCGTCTGTTTCTCGCGCTCGGTCAGCGAGTCGAATCCCGAGACGCGCACTTTGTTCAGCAGCTCGTCCAGCACTTCTTCGGGCTTTCTGTCACCCTCATCGATCCTTTCGGCTGCCTGCCGGGGCGCCATGTTCTTGAACGCCTTCGGTTTGCGGCGGCGCGGCTGACGGTCGCTGACGGATATTTTCACCTTATCGTACAGTATCAGCAACAGCGGGCTGAGCGCGCCGCCGATATGTGCGCAATGCGCGGCGACGCCCGAGGCGCCCAACAGCGTCAGGATGACCGTAAACACGGCTATCCATTTCAGCCTCACCTCCCCTATCAGGAACAGAGGCACGTCCATATCCGGACGACGTATGGCGGCATAGACCATCACGGCCAGTGTAGCCGCCGACGACCCCATCAGGAACGACCCGCCGGCGCCTGCGTTGGCAGCCATAAGATAGAAGATGCCGCCGACTGTTCCGCCGAGCAGGTAGAGCCTCAGCACCGCCTTCGGCCCGTCGGAATCCGACAGCCAGCGGCCGAACCATACCAGCCACAGCATGTTGAACAGCAGCTGCAGCGGATTGACCTGCGCGAACATATATGTGAGCAATGTCCACGGCATGGTCAGGAACTGACTTATGCCGGCCGGCAGCGCGAACACACGGAATGCCCACGTGTCGGGCATACCCGTAAGCGCACTCAGTCCCATCGCCAGCCATATCAGCAGCGATACGGCCACGTTGGCAAGCACCAGCGACGCCACCGTGACGTTGCCGCCGAGCATGGACACAAGTCTGTAATGTCTGTACTTTCCCATGCGTCAATAGAATCCATTGCCGTGCAAAGTCCCCTTCTTGCGCCATATCAGCAGGATTATCAGTCCGAACAGCATACCGCCCAGGTGAGCGAAATGCGCCACCGTTCCGCCGCCGCTCACGCCGAGGAAGAACTCGAGCACGCCGTAGCCAATCACCATCCATTTCGCCTTGATGGGAATGGGGATGAAGAACAGGTACAGCGGCATGTTGGGGAACACGAATGCGAATCCCAACAGCAGTCCGAATATGGCGCCCGAGGCACCGACGGTGATATAGGAATTCTTCACCATCTCCATATTCTGTATCAGGCTCATGTCGTGGTTGGCGATGGCGGCGTAGAGAGCCTGCTCCATGTGGTCGTAGGTCAGGCCGTTCAGACGGGCCAGGTCGCTGATGTAGTCATGTTCCCAGGTCAGTGCCCATACGCCTTCCTGCACCAGGGCCGCGCCCATGCCGCATACCATATAGAACATGAAGAACCTTCCCGAGCCCCATGTGCGCTCCAGTATGGGTCCGAACATGAACAGCGTGAACATATTGAAGAACACGTGGATGAAGCTCCGCTGGTCGTGCAGGAACATATAGGTGATGATCTGGGCCGGATTGAAATCGGAGGCGCCCACATAGTGCAGGGCGCAATGCCGGTACAGACCGTTGATAGCAAACGAGGGGAACAACGCCTCGACCACCCAGATCAGCACGTTGATTATTATCAGATTCTTCGTGACAGCGGGCAGATTGAATCTACTTGTGTTAAATGCACTCATAATTTATAAAAACTCCCGCCAAATGGCGAGATAGGGCTTATTTCTGCTATTAATAACGCAAAAAATGGCAAAAACAATGAATTCGCGGCAAAAAAGTAAAAAATAACGGATTTTTATTTGTAAATCCTTTAAATATTGCTATATTTGTGGTCAAAATCAAAAACGGGAATAATCGGTCTAAAAAACCTTATAAATCAACCCGCAACACACACCACATCGCAAAGCATAATCAATATCAAATACACACACCAATGAACAAGACAGATTTGACGAACGAGATCGCAGCCAAAGCAGGGCTGAGCAAAGCTGATGCCAAGAAGGCACTTGACGCAACACTGGAGAGCATCGCACAGGCACTCGTAAACGAGGACAAGGTGCAGCTGATCGGCTTCGGTACATTCGCAGTGGTTGCCAAGGAGGCCCGCACAGGTATCAACCCCCGCACTAAGGAGAAGATTGAAATCCCCGCCCGCAAGGTTGTGAAATTCAAACCGGCTGCTGACCTCGGAAAGTAATTTCGTCAACAGCGACACATCAAAGCGAGTCCCCGGGGATTCGCTTTTTTTCGTCTCCATGCGGTTTCAATGCCGGTTTGCGGCATCAAATTTGTTATGTGACAGAAAAATGTTAATTTTGCGTTCTATATATTATTATTGAATCATAAGCAGCATAATGACAATAGAGGAGGTAATATCGCAGGGAGTGGCCGGAGCTCTACACGAGCTGTACGGACTCGACATAGATGCGGCGAGCGTATCGCCTGCACCCACAAGCAAGGACTTCGAGGGCGACCTCACGGTAGTGGTGTTCCCGTGGCTCAAGGCCTCGCACAAGGCTCCGCAGGTCACGGCCCAGGAAATAGGACAGTGGCTGGCCGACCATGTCGAGGCAGTGGAAAGCTTCAACGTCGTGAAGGGTTTCCTGAACATCACGGTCAGCCCCCAATGGTGGCTCTCGGTGTTCCACGGCATCAAGGCCGACCGGGACTTCGGCCTGACCAAGGCCGGTGACGACTCGGAACTGGTGATGGTGGAATATTCCAGCCCAAACACCAACAAGCCCCTGCACCTGGGACACGTGCGCAACAACCTGTTGGGATATTCGCTGTCCGAGATACTGAAGGCCAACGGCTATAAGGTGATCAAGACCAACATAGTGAACGACCGCGGCATCCACATCTGCAAGTCGATGCTGGCATGGCAGAAATGGGGCGAAGGCGTCACTCCCGAATCGTCGGGACAGAAGGGCGACCACCTGATCGGCGACTTCTACGTGCTGTTCGACAAGCACTTCAAGGAGGAAGTGAAGCAGCTGCAGGCACAGGGCATGAGCGAGGACGAAGCCAAGGAGGCGTCGCCGCTGATGAAGGAGGCCCGCGAGATGCTGTTGAAGTGGGAGCAGAACGATCCCGAGGTGCGCAAGCTGTGGGAAACGATGAACTCGTGGGTTTACGCCGGTTTCGACGAGACATACCGCAAGATGGGCGTGGACTTCGACAAGATATACTATGAGTCGCAGACCTATCTGGAGGGCAAGGAACTGGTGCTGAAAGGCCTGGAGGAAGGCAAGATGTACCGCAAGGAGGACGGTTCCGTATGGGCCGACCTTACGCCCGAGGGCCTGGACCACAAGCTGCTGCTCCGCTCGGACGGCACTTCGGTCTACATGACTCAGGACATCGGCACCGCCAAGCTCCGTTTCCGCGACTTCCCCATCGACAGGATGGTGTACGTGGTGGGCAACGAGCAGAACTATCACTTCCAGGTGCTGGCCATACTTCTGGACCGCCTCGGCTTCAAGTGGGGCAAGGACCTGAAGCACTTCAGCTACGGAATGGTCGAACTGCCCGAAGGCAAGATGAAGAGCCGCGAGGGTACCGTGGTCGATGCCGACGACCTGATCGCCACGATGGTGGCCGACGCCACCGAGACCGCTGCCGAACGTCTGGCCGAGATGCCCGAGGACGAGGCCCGGGAAGTGGCCCGCAAGGTCGGTCTCGGCGCGCTGAAGTATTTCCTGCTGAAAGTCGACCCCAGGAAGAACATGCTGTTCAACCCCAAGGAGTCGATCGACTTCAACGGCGACACGGGGCCATTCATCCAGTACACCTACGCGCGCATCCGTTCGGTGCTCCGCAAGGCTGCCGAATCCGGATTCGACGCCGACACCGAGGTGCTGGCCGAGCCTAACAAAAAGGAGGCCGCGCTGATACAGAAGATCGACGATTTCCGAAACGTCGTGGCCGAGGCCGGCAAGAAGTACTCCCCCGCCGTGATAGCCAAATACTGCTACGAGCTGGCCAAGGAATACAACCAGTTCTACCACGATTTCTCCATACTCAAGGAGGAGAACGAGCCGGTACGCAACCTGCGGCTTGAACTTTCTGCAGTCACGGCGCGAACATTAAAGGCCGGTCTGGCCTTATTAGGTATAGAGGTACCCGAACGCATGTAACGGATTCGGAGTTTCCGGAGCGTTCAGATCCCTCTGATCCCTCTGATCCCTCTGATCCCTCTGATCCCTCTGATCCCTCTGATAATTTTGATTACAACACTTAACTATGGAATATAACAATCAGACCACTCCCCCGTCGTTCTACGACAGCGGAGCCGTGACACGGCAGACCAACGCCGTGATGAAGCGCGTGTATGTGCGCATGTTTATCGGACTGCTGGTTTCAGCATTCTGTGCCCTCGGCGTGGCCTCGTCGCCCGCCGCACTCTCCTTCTTCTTCGGAAACCAACTGGTGTTCTGGGGAATGCTCATCGCCATGCTGGTGATGGCCTTCGTGATTCCCGCACGTCTCACCAGGATGTCCACCGGAGCCGTCCTGAGCTGTTTCATCGCCTATTCGGCACTGATGGGCTGCTGGCTCGCTCCTATATTCCTTGTATATAAGCTTGGAACCATCGTCTACACTCTGTTCATCACGGCCGGAACGTTCGGAGCCATGTCGGTTTACGGATTCTTCACCAAGACCGACCTGTCAAAGATGGGTTCGTATCTCATGATGGCGCTGTTCGGCCTGCTCATCGCCATGGTTGTCAACATCTTCGTGGCAAGCAGCACATTCGACTGGATTATCTCCATCGTGGGCGTATTGCTGTTCGTGGGTCTGACCGCCTGGGACACCCAGCAGGTGAAGCAGCTCTCGGCCATGAACCTCGATCCCGCCATGGCCGACAAGCTCGCCACCATGGGCGCCATGAACCTCTATCTGGACTTCATCAACCTGTTCCTGTTCCTGCTCCGCATACTCGGAGGCAGCAGCCGCGACTAATCTTACCGTGACATGGATACGCAGAAACTGATCGAGGACATCACCCGGGCCGTGAAGACATACATAGCCGACGAGGAGATGTATGACGACAACACGCAGGTGGTGATCAATCCCGCCGACGGCGTGGTGTCGCTGGAGACCGACGACACGGAGGACGATCTGGACGAGAGTCTGGACCGCTACGACGTGATGGACCTGCTGCGCATGGACGCCGACGGACATTGGACGCCCGACCCGGACGCCATCCGCACCGCCGCCGAACAGACTGTGCCCGATTGATTCAGACAATAGTCTAAAATATTCATTTATGTCCCTGATAGTCAGTTTAGACTTCAGGGACTTTTCCTATTAAAAAAATCTTATTAATTTTGCGTCATAAACGTGTGGCGGAGTGATCCGCGCTCAATTTCACTATACTATCATACTATCTTTAAATATTGCTGTCCGATAAAACTTTTTGAGGCAAAATAAAATTAGGACTGATTCCATTTGCAGGAGTCAGTCCTTTTCGGTTACTTTGGTTTCGCCAAAAATCAAATACAACCGATGCGCAAATATAGTCATTTTAGCGGACAGCCGCTCTATGGTCAGGTGATAAAATTGCTTGACAAGTCAAAAATTCTTCAATTCAGCCGTAAAAACGGTGGAGAACGCTATATCAAGCACTTCAACTGCTGGATTCATCTGGTGGTGATGCTCGGTAGTTTGACAGTACGATTTCTGTAAATATTTGACTGGCATATTTGTATATGTCAAATTTTATTATTATCTTTGTCGCGCATATCGCTTGCAGAAGTCCTAAACGGGCTCGCGGGTGGGTATACAGACATGATGATGCGTTTACCGACGCTCATTCTTGACATACGGAAATCTGGAAAATTTCATTATCACTGTCAGGAATGCGGCAACTGTAGACGGCTTGAAGTATGTAGTCAAGTCCTGATTTTCCATAAAAGTCGGGACTATGAGATACATATACGCGTGAGGCCTTCTGCAAGTTGCCCGTTCAACAGTGATGGGCAATTCCAGAGCCTCCGTATGTGGAACGGGTAGCAAGTATAGACTCTCACGCATTTTTATATTAACGGCCGATACAGGGAGTCCCGGCATAATGACTTGACATGCACATAAAGACTCTGCTGAGTTCGTTTTGTCTGCTGATTGCATCGCAGACATTGGCTGTGACCATCAATGGACTGAATTATTCACTTTCGGGAACAGAAGCCACCGTAACCGGAGCTGCCGACAAGAACAGCACCAAAATCGTAATACCCGCCACTATAGAGTACAAGGGGAAAACTTATAACGTCACCGTTATCGGCACAAACGCATTCCACACCTGCAAGAAACTGGAGGATCTCGTGATAGAGGACAGCGATACCCCGATAGCGGGTGTGTGGTATACCAACAGCAGCGGCTGGTATGTGCAAAGCATCCCGTTCCAGAATTCACCCCTGAAAAATATATATCTTGGACGGAACACATCGGTACATATTAACGACAAGATTTACCACAACCTCCCGCTCTGTAATGTAGGGAGTAATGTAAATGTAACTGTCGCGGGGGGCACCACCCAGATTAACACCCTGACTTTCAAATCCGTTGATATGAAATCCGTCACCATCGGCGGCTCTGTCGAGAACGTCTATACCAAAACGTTCACGGGTCAGACAAACCTGAGGAAAGTAGTGTTGAGTTCCGGAACCTCCGCAATTAATTTTGTGGATGGTGATGCATTCCCGGATTCTCCTCTGGACAGTGTGATTGTACATCGGGCTACATTTTTGGCATCACCCACTTCTAATGCAAAAGGATTTTATAATAACAAGAATATCAAGCACGTCATCTGCGGCACTCCGTCCATAGCTAAATACCAATTCTATTGCCCGAATATCGAAACACTTAGGATATTGCCCACATGTACGGAGGTTGCAACCCAGACCGCCGGACCCTGGACCCTGAAAAAGCTCTTCATTGACGATAGCGATCAGGAGTTAACAATGGACATGTCCACTAATGGCAACGTGTTGGACAGCATTTATATAGGACGATCTGTTCCGGAAATCAACAGAAAATACAATTCCAAAAAATTGGAAACAGGTCCCCTGTTGCTCAATATTCCCAATTATTTATGTAGCGGCCATTCAGAAATAGAATCGGTGACGCTACACAATAATGTCCGGACTTTAGGAGAGAGAGCTTTTTATGACTGTAAAAAACTGACCAGCATTCATTTGCCGGACGGCATAACAACAATAGGAAAAGAGGCTTTCTGCGGTTGCGCAGAACTGACTTCCATAAACATACCCTCAAGCCTCGAAGTAATCCCGGAGGCAATGCTGAAGAATTGCAAGAAATTAAACGGCGTCCTGACCATCCCCACACATATCAAGAAAATAGGGGAAGATGCTTTTGATTACTGCGGATACCAAAAAATGATAATCACGGATAGCCCGGATCCTCTTGAGTTCGGTTCGGGGTCACCTATTTACGGAACTAATCTGGAATATCTTTATATGGGCAGACAACCTGCAAGGACGGAAAGGGGATATGATTTGCTTTCGGGTAACATCGGCACTTTGGAACTTGGGTCAAATGTCACATCGATAATATCGAATTTCGGAATAGGGAGTGGAAAGACAAAACATCTGATACTGTCTGAAAACATAAAGACTCTGACACATTTTATGTTCGCATCCTGTTCAAAGCTGGAAACGATAAGATGCAAATCGGAAATTCCGGCTTTCACAATCGGCAATGATGATCCTCGCATATCATCAGACAATTACAAAAATGTTGTCGTTACCGTACCCGTTGGAACTAAGAAAACGTATCAGGCAGACAAAATATGGGGCAAATTCCAACATATCAGATGCGACGAATACATTGTCAGAGTCAGATATAATTCCGATGGCGGGACCGTCACGCTTAACGGACTGGATTCAGAAGAATTACGTCTTGCTGAAGGAGAGCCGCTTAAAGCCGAGGCTATACCGGCCGGAGGTTATGTTCTGGATTCATTCATGGTTGACGGCAATAAGGTTGAGACGATCAATTCGACATACGAGATTCCGGAAATCGATAATGACACGGACATAGACATCGCGTTCATTCCTGACGCCAACACCGGAATAAAACATGAATCATGCGTCGGGATAAAGATAAGCGTATCGTCCGGAACGCTTAAAGTGGACGCAGGAGAGACAGGCTGTATGCTGTTCGACATAAACGGCAATGAGATCTACCGCGGTTCAGGCTCGTTCGCGGTTATCTTACAACCAGGCGTATATATCATCAAGACTCGGAATGACAGTCTGAAAGTCATAATCTAAGAGTGTGTTTTGGCAAAATCAGCCAAAAAAGACCTCAAGATTAATTTGAAGTTTAAATAATCACTCTATTCATTTGTTAAAACGGTTTAAAAGTAAACACACTCTAAATAGCCTCAATACACAACATGACAACTAAAATGAAAACCGGATTTAATACCTTAATGGCGGGAATCGGGCTGTCAATCCTGTTGGCATTCGTGCCGATTACCGCCACAGCCGGCTCCGGAAGACTTGCGATTACTACCACCGACGAGAAAGTGACGTATTTTGAGTTGGCATCTTCCCCTCAGATTAAATTTACCGCCAACGAAATGGCCGTAGTGACAGAAAACGGCGGCGAAATCAGATTTCCATTGGCGAATCTGAAAAACTACGTATTCAAAAACGCCGAATCGGGCCTGTCAGATATTGGCGTCGATAACGGGCAGCTCAGAATATCTGTAGTGGGACGGACGCTGACATCTTCAGCAAGCGATATCAACATATATTCCATGACAGGGCACCGGGTATTGACATCGACCGGTTCGGCAGGAACACCTGTTTCACTCGAATCCCTGCTTCCCGGCGTTTATGTGGTCAACACGGGTGGGTCATCCTTTAAAATCTCGCTGAAATGAAACAGATACACCTCATATTGCTTGCGTTGTGCATCTTTCTCTGCAATGACGCAACGGCCAATCCACTATACATTTATAGTTCAAGCCGTGGAGTGATTGCCTTGAACACCAATGAGATTGATTCCATCAATTACGTCCCGGCAACGGAAGAATCCCCGGCGTTGCAGGAATTTTTCACTGCGGACAAATCCTATTCCATTCCGGTGGAAGAAATTGACTCGGTTGGATTCAGGACCCCGGCAAACGAGTTGGTCCCCGACGTAGACCGGACGTCGGATCTTTCCGATTACGTGGTATCTGCAGATATGCTGACATTATATCTTGACAGAAAGACCCCTGCTGACGTGTTGCCCGGGATAGGACAGACTATTTTCGTGGCGGCCGATAGCGTCAAAATGACTTTACCGTTCGCAGGACGCGTCAATTCGGTCAATAATGTTGAAAACGCGATAGCCGTGGAATGCGATCCCGTGGAGCTTACCGAGATATTCAAGACCTATTATGGGGTCTGCGGGGACGAGGATACCCCTGATTTCGGACCGGCCCGGGAACGCAGGTCTTCTGACCACCGAGGATCCGGCGTTTTCAATCCCGGTTCGATTTCCCATAACTGGCATAAGCAGGAAATAACATACGAGTTCAACGAGGATTCTCCTTTTAGCCTTGATGGCGAATCAGGATGGACCACAACGATCACTCCTAAGTTCAGATACAATGGTTATACAATCATTACTCCGGATCATGGTGTCAATGTAGGAGTCAAGGTTATTTCCGATGTGGATTTTGAGGACGTCATAAAGTTTAACGGTTCTATTCAATTCAGTAACGACCAGAAATTATTTGGTGCCAGAAAGGCAATTCCCGATGCTCTTATCGACCTATATTTTGAAATAGGAATCACGGGATCGGCTTCTGCTACCGTGGCAATGGACCAGACTTTTGTCAACAACTATCGTCATGTATTTCAATTTGACTGGTCCAGCAAGGATAAAGGCAACGCATTGAATCCGAAATGTTCGTTAGTAAAAACCGGCGAAAGCCATAAGGGCCGCTGGGCTATTGACGGAAGTATGTCCGGCGGAGTCTATATGGAATTGGGAGTTGCGTTTATCTGCTCGTCAAGTCTTGATATATGCAAGGGAGACGTCCGGTTTGAAAAAGGTTTACAGGCTCAGGGAAATTGGGTGCCTTCTATCAGGGAATCCAAGGATGCCATGAACTCATCCGACTATTATCACCACGTAGAGAATTGTAAGATAGAGAAGGGGCTCTACACATCCGGAGCGGCTGAAATTCACCTGTTCGGATGGAGTAAAAAGTATGACAAGCTCTTTTTTGAGCAGGCCAATACATTCGAACCATTCGAGGAGACCGCTTTTGTGCCCAAATTCTCAAATGTAAAAGCTGAAAAATCCGGCTCTACGGCTAATGCTACCGCCACGGTCTCAGGGTCAACATACCCATGTGGTGTCGGAATGGCAATAACCAATAATAATGACAAGTCGGTTCAAACCGATTACAATTTTCAAAATTATGTAGGGCCATCCTCAACCTTATCCGCTAATTTTACCGGACTGCCGGAATGGGGTAATTTCAAGGTCCGTCCTGTGGTAAATTCAATGGGCGTGGAAATGGTAGCGGACCCGGTCTATGACATTGTTGAAATTCCCATTTTCGGAAGTTACACATGTATCTGGAATACGACTCCGCCGAATGCCAAGTTGCTGTCTATGGTATTGTATGAGAACTATATGTTATCCCAGACATACTATTATGCCAACAGGGGCGAAACCGTGACATATCACTCTTATTTTGCGTGGGAGGATGATTATTTAATCATCTATAAGGATAATGGAGATACCCAGATATGGCATATCGATGAATTGACGGAACAATCATTGGTTATCAGTCAATCCGACGGATTTACATACAATCTGAGGCGTCAATAATACAGATGCTTCATATTATAAAAAGCGGACTTATATAAAAGCCTACTGATATAAAAAGTGAACCGGGCCGGCATCGGATGATGTCGGCCCGGTTTTATGGGGTTGCGGGGATGGGGTTAATCCTCGCTGGTGTTCTTGTCGCGGGGTGTGAAGGTGCGCTGGGGACGGGGTCCGCGGTCGTTGCGGGGTCCACGGTCGCCGCGGTCGCCGCGGGGTGCGCGGTCGCCGTTGCGCTGCGGGCGCGGTCCGCGGTCGCCGCCTTCGCGACGGGGACGTGCCTCGCGCTCAACATATCCTTCGGGCTTCGGAGTCAGTACGCGGGTCGACAGACGGTATTTGCCGGTCTTCTTGTCAATCTCTATCAGTTTCACCTGAATCTTGTCGCCTTCCTTCAGGCCGCTGTTCTCCATCGAGTCGAGACGATCCCACGAAATCTCGGAGATATGCAGCAGACCGTCGCGGCCGGGCATGAACTCAACGAACGCTCCGAAGTCGAGTATGGAACGTACGGTTCCGTCGTAAACCTCGCCTTCCTCGGGCTGTGCCACGATAGCCTTGATCTTGGCAAGGGCGGCGTCGATGCTGGCCTTGTCCTTGGAGGCAATCTCCACATGGCCCAGGCCGGTGTTCTCGTCTTCGTCGATGCTGATGGTGGTGCCGGTCTCCTCCTGGATGCCCTGGATCACCTTACCCTGCGGGCCGATAACGGCGCCGATCATCTCCTTGGGTATATCCAGAGTGACCAGACGCGGCACGTGGGGCTTGTAGTCCTCGCGGGCCTCGGGGATGGTGTCGTGGATGATGTTGAGGATGTGCATACGGCCGTCGCGGGCCTGGTTCAGCGCCTTCTCCAGCACTTCGTAGCTCAGTCCGTCGCACTTTATATCCATCTGGGTTGCTGTGATACCCTTCTCGGTGCCGGTCACCTTGAAGTCCATGTCGCCGAGGTGGTCCTCGTCACCGAGGATGTCGCTCAGGATGGCATACTTCACGTTGCCGGGATCGGAAATCAGACCCATCGCCACGCCGGCTACGGGACGCTTCATCTTGACGCCGGCGTCGAGCAGCGACAGCGTACCGCCGCATACAGTGGCCATGGACGAGCTGCCGTTCGACTCCAGGATATCGCTGACGATGCGGCATGTGTAGGGGAAGTTGTCGGGGAACATGCGCTTCAGGGCGCGGTGTGCCAGGTTGCCGTGACCGATCTCACGACGTCCCACGCCACGCTGTGCCTTGGCCTCGCCTGTGGAGAAGGGAGGGAAGTTATAGTGCAGCAGGAAGCGTTCCTTGCTCTGGTCCAGCACATTGTCCACAATCTTCTCGTCGAGCGTGGTGCCGAGGGTGGTTGTCACCAGGGCCTGGGTCTCGCCGCGGGTGAAGATGGCGGCTCCGTGAGGGCCGGGCAGATAGTCCACCTCGCACCAGATGGGACGGATCTCGTTGGTCTTGCGGCCGTCGAGACGGATGCCCTCGTCCAGAACGCAGCGGCGCATTGCCTCCTTCTCCACGTCGTGGTAGTAACGCTTCACCATGGCGATGCGCTGATCCTCGGTGTAGAGGGCCAGCTGCTCCTCGGTCATCTCGGGGAGGTTGGCGATGTACTCGTCGCGGATGGCGTCGAACGAGTCCATGCGCCAGTGCTTGTCGGCGCTGCCGGTCTTGGCTATGGCGTATGCCTTGTCGTAGCACTTCTCGCGAACGTCGGCGCGCAGTGCCTCGTCGTTTATTTCGTGGTTGTATTCGCGCTTGGTCTCCTTGCCGGCTTCTTTCTCCAGCTCCATCACCACCTTGCACTGCTTCTTGATCTCCTCGTGAGCCACCTTCAGGGCTTCGAGCAGCTCGGCCTCGCTGGCCTCGTCAAGCTCTCCCTCCACCATCATGATGTTGTCGTAGGTGGCGCCCACCATCAGTTCGATGTCGGACTTTGCTATCTGGTCGAATGTGGGGTTGATCACCCATTCGCCGTCAACGCGGGCCACACGCACCTCGGAGATAGGGCCGTTGAAAGGGATGTCGCTCACAGCCAGGGCTGCCGATGCGGCCAGACCTGCCAGTGCGTCGGGGGCGTCGTTCTCGTCGGCCGAGAACAGCGTCACGTTCACAAACGTCTCTGCATGATAGTTGTCGGGGAAAAGAGGACGCAGCACGCGGTCTACAAGACGGGAAGTCAGAATCTCGTAGTCGTTGCTACGGCCTTCCCTCTTAAGGAATCCACCGGGATAACGTCCGATGGATGCGTATTTTTCTTTGTACTCTACAGTCAGGGGCATGAAGTCCACGCCCTCGCCGGCCTCGCGGGCCGAACATACGGTTGCAAGCAACATCGTGTTGCCCATGCGCAACTCTACAGCACCGTCGGCCTGCTTGGCCAGCTTCCCGGTCTCCAGCGTGATCTCACGTCCGTCGGGCAGCTTGATGCTCTTCTTGATTGGATTCATAAATCTTTATTGTTTCGCTATTCGTTAATCTCGTCGTAACACCACGCGGCGAGTCCGCGTTAGTTCGTTGAATCTTACACATTTCGTGCCAACCTGCTACATTTTGTGCAAAACTCCGCAAAGTTAACAAAAATTCCTTATTTTCGCAAACTTTGGTTTTTTATCGGATTTATGCTAACTTTGTGGTGACTAACTAACACTGATATTATTCCGGAAAATCCAATGAAAACAAGATACATCATGGCGGCCGCCGGCATAGCGTTGCTGATGACGGCGTGCGACAACAATCCGAAGTTCAAGGTAGAAGGCGAGGTTTACGGAGGCGAGGGCAAGACTCTGATTCTGGCCAAGCCCGACTTCGCGGGCCGCTGGACCGTGCTCGATTCGGTCCGTGTGGGCAAGAACGGCGACTTCTCGCTGAAGTACGAGGCTCCGGCCAGCCCTGAGATTTACCGTCTGACCCTGGGCGAGAACTCCATTTACTTCCCCGTCGACTCGGTGGAGACCGTGCGCATCGAGACCAGCGCCGACAAATACGGCAGCGACTTCAAGCTGTCGGGCACTCCGCAGGCCGAACGCCTCGACGCCTTCGAGAAGGAGGTGATGAAGTATGCGGCTTCCTCCCAACAGGACGCCGAGGGCTTCAAGCGTCAGATTTATTCCAAATACATCATGGACAGCCAGGGTTCCATCCTGAGCTATTACGTGCTGACCAAGACAGTGGGCGACAAACCGCTGTTCGATGCCACCGACCATGACGATGCCAAGTATTATGCCGCCGTGGCCACACAGTTCGAGCAGTACCGCCCGAACGACCCCCACGGCAAGATGGTGCGCGACGCCGCACTGAACGCCCTGAAGCAGCGCAACACCGCCCAGGGCAAGCGCAAGGTGATAAGCGCGCCGGAACTCAAGGTGCTTGACATCGAGCTGCCCAACGAGAAGGAGCAGAACGTGAAGCTGTCGGACCTGGTGGGCAAAGGGAAGCCCGTGGTGGTGGTATTCGCCATGATGAACATGGAGGAATCGCCGGCGTTCAACCGCGAGCTGGCGCAGATATATCAGCGCAAGGGGGGCGCGGTGCAGTTCTATCACATCAGCTTCGACGCCGACCAATACGCCTGGCGCGAGGCCGCGCGCAACCTACCCTGGATCACTGTGGTGGATCCTACCGGTGCCCACTCCAACGCCCTGCGCGACTACAATGTGGGCCAGCTCCCCGCGTTCTTCATCTATGACGCCGCCGGCGACCTGCGCGACCGCGCCCAGACCCTCGACGAGCTGAACAAGAAATTAGCATCCTATTGATCATGGACTGGAAAGACGCCTTGGGGTCACTGCTTCAGGAGGGCAACCTGCCCGAAGGAGAACCGGACGCTCCCGAAACCGAAGCTGCGCCTGCCTACTCAAAGACGGTGCAGAAATCTCCCGTGCATGTCCTGATAGAAAAAAAGGGACGTGCCGGAAAGACCGCCACCATCGTGGAGGGATTCGACTACCCGGACGAGACGCTGCAGGAAGTGGCGCGCCAACTGAAACGCCGGCTCGGCGTGGGCGGCTCCGCCCGTGGCGGCGAGATTCTGATTCAGGGCAATCTGCTTGCCAAGGTCAAGGAGACCCTCACGGACATGGGATATAAAGTCAAAGGGTAGATATTAGATACTACATATCAGTCGGTTAATAGCTTCTAAAATCTTATAATTAAGGAGCGGAATATGTTGACTCTACAGAAAGCATCGGCCGGGTCGGGCAAGACGTACGCCTTGACCCGGCATTTCATTCACTTCCTGATCGCTGTCAAGCCGGAAGGGGCGTCCGCATACCGTCTGCGCACCGACGACGAGATTCTGGACGGCATTCGCCGCATACTGGCCATCACCTTCACCAACAAGGCCACCAACGAGATGCAGATGCGCATCATCGACAAGCTGGACGACCTGGCCAACTATAACGGAGGCCCGGACCGCCCGGATTATCTCGACGACTTCATGAAGGAATTCAAGGTGCCGGCCGGGAAGATCAGCGAGATTGCCGGCAACGCCCTGAAGATGCTGCTGAACAATTATTCCGACTTCAACGTATCAACCATCGACTCGTTCTTCCAGTTAGTGCTCCGCACGCTGGCTTACGAGTGCGGCGTGATGGACGCCTACCAGGTGGAACTTGAAAGCAACTACGTGTCGCGCATGGGCCTGAACGGCGCACTGGATGCCGTAGACAACCCCCGTGACCCGGATTCCCGCGAAATCAGGATATGGCTGCAACGAATCATGGACAACGAGGAGGGCACGGCATGGAACATATTCCAGAAACGTGAGTCCGGCCATCCCAACAGCTCGACGCCCTATCAGTCCCTGCTCGCCGACTTCCAGCGCATCGACAACGAGGAGTTCCGCAAGATACGCGGCACACTTGAGGAATACCTGAACGACAACACCGACATCCTGAACCTCTACAATGAGCTGGAGGACAAACATAATAAGGAGAAAAGACTGCATTACCGCGCCATGACCGCCGAGGCGCAGGCTGTCATAGACACGGCCACCGACCCGGACCAGCTGACGGCCACGCGCACGGATGCCGGCAAGCCCTTCGGCGCGGCCCGGAAGATACTGCAGCTCAAGCCACTCAGGTTCAAAAGCGTGACATTCCTCGACCCCGACAAATTCTGGGGCAAGAAGTCGATAGAGGCCAATGTGGCCAAGGACAGCCGTTGGGCCGCGCGCAAGGAACATTACCTGAAGATGCAGGAAGCATACGGACTGTGGCAGGCTTCGTTCGAGACATTGTGGGAGTCCCTGCGTGTCAGCTTCCCCTTCCTGGGGCTGCTCAAGGCCGTGTCGAAGCGGCGCCTGGACTACCTGCGCGAGAACGGGGCCATGGAACTCGGCGAGACTTCCATGATCCTGCACAAGTTCATCAAGGACACCGACACTCCCTTTGTGTACGAACGTCTCGGCACCATGCTGAACCATCTGCTGATAGACGAGTTCCAGGACACATCCGAAATGCAGTGGGTCAATCTCAGCCCTTTGGTCAGGGAGAGCCTGTCGCGCGGCAACGACAACCTGATAATCGGCGACGCGAAGCAGAGCATATACCGGTTCCGCAACGCCGAGCCGGAACTGATCAACACCCGCGTGGAGCGGGAGCTGAACGGCGAGTTCGGCGACGGGGCCGTGGAGATAGCCGGCCACAGACCGTCGGAAAACGCCAACTGGCGCTCCGACCCGCGGATTGTGGAATGGAACAATTCGCTGTTCAGTTTCATCATACGCCATCTCGGCGAGATTGTCTCGCCCGATGATCCGGAACGTCGCGCGGCTGTGGCCCGTAAGTTCGGCGACCTGTACAGCAATGTCTGCCAGACACCGCAGCGCAAAGGCCAGGGATATGTCGAAGTCCGCGTCATGGGCCGTGGCGAAAATCCCGAGGACGAGGCATTGACCAAGATTCTCGACACGCTGAAACGCGGCTACAGTCAGAAGGACATCTGCATATTGACACGCACCAACACCGACGGCACGGCCATGGTGGAACGGCTGCAGCAATACAACAGGGAACGCGACCCGGAGGATCCCGACCAGCCGGAACTGGAGTTCATCAGCGAGCAGTCGCTGTTGGTGGCCAGTTCCGTGGCCGTCCGCGACGTGGTGACCATACTCGAAGCCATCAACCGCAGCACGATGCCCAGACGCAATGACGGCAAGGAAGCGGAACACAAGGGTCCCGGCGACATCCGCGACCTGGAATGCCACATACTGCTGTACCGTCAGATGCATCCCGACAAATCAATCGACGAGTGTCTGAAATGCATTCAGGACGAGGTGCTCGACGTCTCGCCCATCATCGATATGCTGCGCGAAATGCAGACCACCGCCCTGCCGGCGCTTGTGGAGGCCATAATCGCCAATTTCATGGCCGGCGAATTCTGGCAGCTCGCCATAGACCAGGCCGCGTTCCTGGCGGCGTTCCAGGATGCCGTCATCGAATACTGCGACGGTCATCCGGCCGACCTCCCCTCTTTCCTGGCCTGGTGGGAACGCAAGAAACGCACCCTGGCCATATCCTCGCCCGAGGACCTGGACGCCATCGCCATAATGACCACACACAAATCCAAAGGTCTGGAGTTCCCCGTGGTGATCATCACCCATCCGCTGTCGGACAAGACCAGGCTGGGCGACTTCGTCAGCGGCAAGGAATGGCGCTGGGTACCGAAGTCGCAGTTGAAACTCGCCGACAAAGACATTGATGACCGCTTCCCTCCATACGTACCCGTGCAGGTCACGGAAAAGCTGAAGGAGACTTCGCTGCGCGACCTTCTGTACGAGAACTACGACCTGGAGACCATGGACACGCTCAACCTGCTGTATGTGGCGTTGACGCGCGCCAAGAACGAACTGTACGTCTACGACCGTATGCCGGAGAAGGATTATGCCGACAAACCGGTGCGCAGTCTGGCCGGTTTCGTGCTTGACTTTCTTGAATGTGACACATGCGACGGCGGCCGGTGGCGCCGCGACGAATGGACCCCCGCGGAGCACCTGTCCTGGCCCGACTCCTACGACAGCGAGGACGGCGTGACCGTCACATACGGCGAACAGCCCTCGGCCGAAACCGTCCTGGCCCGCAAACGGCACGAGGAGGAAAAGAAGCTGGCCGAAAATTCCGGACACCCGGAACCTGAGGCACGCAACGTCCGGGGATATATGTCGGCCATGCCTCCCGAAAGCATCAAGTGCCGCGTGGACAACCTGACCCAGTATGTGGACAGCGAGGATTACGACGACGATGACAGCCGCGACCCGCGCTCCATGGGCAACGTATGCCACGGCATAATGGAGCGCGTCGTGACTTTGTCCGACCTGCCGCGCGAGATACGCCGCGCCGTCATCCTGGGCCTGGTGCCTCAAGGAGCCTCGTATGTGGACAAACTCTCCGAACGCCTGCACGACGCCCCGGCCGAGGTGCGCAGATGGTTCGGAGGCGGCTGCCGCGTCGTGACCGAACGCCCGCTGCTCAATCACCGCAACGACATGCGCCGTCCCGACCGCATCATGATATGGCCCGACGGCTCGGCCGACATCGTGGACTATAAATTCGGCAAACGGATGGACCGTCGCCACGACGCCCAGGTGAAGCGATACGTAGACTATCTGAAGGACACCACCCACTACACCGCCGTCCGCGGCTGGCTCTACTACGTATTCGAGGACGACCCCGCCTCGCAGCTGGTCCGCGTCGCCGATTGACGCGCCGATTTGTCGGCAAATCAAGTGACAGTCCAAAGGATTCTGCTCTTTGAAGGGATATATAAAGGATACGCGATTTATTAATATTTTTTAACACGCTCTAATTAAACAAAACAACTTGCTATTCAAATTTATTGATTAAATTTGCAATCGCAGACCGTAACGCAGAAGCCCGGTCAGGGTTCAGTGGCGGGAGGCGGACATAATGAAAAGCGTTTACTGCGCTATTTCTTGACTCGTTGAAATCTGGAAAATTTCTTAGGTATAGTCGGGAAATCGGCAAGCGGTAGATGCCTTGTGGATATGTATATTCCATTGTCTTCATGCTTAACCGCATGAAGCATCAATGATACATATTCTGTGTGAGGCTTCTGCGTTGTTTGCCCATTCTGCTATACCGGGTATTCCAAAGCCTCAACGAGCGGAAGGGCAACAGTACGGCTCTCACGCTTTATTGTATATAAACGTCTATGAGTGAGCCCATAGCAATTTTAAGGTGATGAAACTATTCAGAATTTCGTTGCTGCTATGTGCATTCCTGTCAGGGTCACTGTCCGTATTGCCCAAAGATTGCGAGACTTTCGACAGAGACTATATTGTGGAAGGTGCCGGTATTGCCTCGCAAGGCAATTATCTTGTCAAGGTTACAGTTTCAAGCAACAATAAGAATCTTGACGATTCAGAATTGGTAACGGCAGCAGTCCATGGGGTAATCTTCCGAGGGTTCGTGATCACGGATAATAATCACACTCAGAAACCAATGTCATCAAACGCACAGGATGAGGTAAGACATCTGGACTTCTATTGCAACTTTTTTTCCAAGGATGGCACAGCCTCAACATTCGGTGATATTATACCCGGCACAAGACAGGTTTTAAAGTCCGGCAAAAAATATAAAATATCTGCTACTGCTAATGTACGAAAGGAATCATTGCGAAAATACCTGACAGATGCGGGTGTGATCAAGAATCTGAACAGCATCTTTTAAATCTTCTAACATGAATACATTAAGAGTTATTAAACAAGCTCTAAAAGCCGTTGGGTTGTATTTGTCAGCGATGGTTGCATTATGTATGCTGAATTCCTGCAAGACCACCATACAGATACCATCAGAATATGCCTATGTGCAAATGCAACCCGAATGCATCTCCTATAATAGTGACGGAAGTTTGGTTTTGCGTTCCTGGGGGATGGGTTCTAATAAAAATTCCGCTATAGAGAATGCAAAAAGGAACGCATTGGAAACAGTGGTGTTCAAAGGCATAAACGGCAGTTGTTTTGTCAGTCCTTTAATATCGGAGCCAAACGTTCGTGAAAGAAATCCGGATTATTTCAACGATTTATTAGGGAATCCGTCAAATTATTCACGCTACATTGAAACCAGCAAAGCCGATTCGAATCAAATACACGCAAAGGCCGAATCAATGCAGAATTGGTCCATAGTAGCAACAGTTGATATTAAAGGGCTTAGAAGGCAACTTGTCATGGATAAAATAATACCGGATTGAAATGAGAACAATATATAAGTGGATAATCATAGTTATAATTGGGGTATTGTCTGACATATCCGTTTACTCGCAGGCCAAGAAACCGACACTCATGGTTATCCCGGCCGAAGCCTGGTGCATGGAGCGAGGATACTTTCAGACTTATGAAAATCAGGGGAAAGTATCGAAGGTTCCTGATTATGAAACCGCATTTCAAGGGAATTCCGATTTGCTGAATGTCGTGACTAAAATCGGAGGTCTCATGGCAGACCGTCAATTCCCGTTGAAGGATATGCAATCTGCCATACGCGACATCAACAGATCGGAAGCTGAAGATGCAATGACCGTGAGCCGCGGAGGCAACGGACTGGCAGAAACGCCCGTTGAAAAGTTATTGAGAAGAGCCAAGGCGGATATAATGGTGGAATTGGCATGGAAAGTCAATCAACGGGGGCCTAAAAAGTCGGTGACGTACACTCTGCGTGGAATTGACGCATATTCCAACAAACAAGTGGCGGCAGCACAAGGAACGGGCACACCCTCGTTTTCGGCCGATGAAGCAGTATTGCTGGAAGAAGCAGTTGTGCAGCACATGGACAATTTTCTGGCTCAATTGCAGGCTCATTTTGACGATATGCTTGAAAATGGCCGGGAAGTAGTGATGAACGTAGCCATATTTGACACTGCTGCAGGATTGTCATTCGACGATGAGTTTAACGGAGCTGAACTGACGGACATAATTGATGACTGGATGGCAGACAACACTGTAAAACACAGGTACAGCCTTTCGGATGCCACGGACAAAAGGCTGAGTTTCGAGCAGGTACGGATACCGCTGTTCCAGAAAAACGGCAACGCAATGGACACTCGTAATTTTGCCGTAGGCCTACGCAAATTCCTAAGCAAACCTCCATACAACATTCCCGTCAAATTGATAACTAAGGGTCTTGGACGTGTGGAAGTCATCTTAGGAGAAAAATAATATAGTATGCAACGGTGGATAATAGTCGGAATACTGCTGTCAATCCTATCCATTGGCAATGCATGTGTAATTGACATGACGATAGTCGGATCGGAGCAATCTGAAGATGTTCCGAATGAAGTTCTTGATGCACTGTCTTCAAGATTTAAGGAGATAGCCTCTCGTGCCGGAGTCGCCCAGGGGGAAATGGCCGGACGCTTTTTTCTTACGGGTAAATTCAGCAATGTATATGAAGATATATTGGCCGGTCCTCCCGTCAGGACTGCCCTGCACACGATGTTGACGATTTACATCGGCGACATGGAAAGCAAAGCCATATACTCGGCTGTGAGTCTTGACTTACGGGGTGTCGGGACTTCAAGACTGCGCGCATATATCAACGCGTTAGGTCAGGTAAATGCAAAAAACGAGAACATCAGAGAATTCATAGAGGAAGGGAAGTCGAGAATCATAGAGTATTATGACAATTCGTATCCGCAATTGATTGAAAAGGCAAAGCAGGCATCAGAGTTGCGACAATATGGCAAAGCCTTGTGGTTATTGTGCCAAGTCCCTGAATGTTCCAAAGGATGGCAAGCCTGCATGGAGTTGATTCCTGCAATGTATGAGTCATATGTCGATTATGACGGTATGGAATTGCTGTCCAAGGCAAGCGCAATATGGAAAGGTTCGCCCAATCCTGTCGGCGCAAGGAATGCATTATCATATCTTCAACAGATAAAGCCAAATTCATCGGCTCATGGAGGTGCCGAGAAACTGATGGAAGAAATAGGGCAGGCGATGAAGAAGGAACGGAATTTTGTGTTGCACTCTGAATACAGGAGCAATATGGATTTGCGCAAGTTACAGTTACAGACAGCTAAAGAAATAGCAGCGGTTTATGCATCGTCACTGCGCCGACCCGCAGCGATAATCAATTGGATACATTGACAAACAAAAAAATAACAACATGATTGGAAAAAGAACCTTATTAGTGATGATTGTGCTGACATCAATGATGTCGGCCATGGGATTCGAAGGCGAGATCAAATATCGAAGTTTTCGCAATATATCACCCGAAGTGCTTGCCTCGCAGCCATTGGTATTCAATGGTGAGAACACATGCACCATGATAGTGAAGGGAGACAAGATGTTGATTCAGGATGGCCGAAAGGGAACGATTACTGTTCTGAAAGACGGCATGATGACTGAATATGCGTCTTCCGATAATTCCGGATACTCATGTCCGGCTGTAAAATACAACGCATCGGCTTTTCAATTCCCCGCCAAGGAAACCGATCAGACACGGGAAATGCTTGGAACAACAGCCATAAAATATATAAGCGACAAATCGGCGGCAGTGGGTATGGAATTATCGGGTTGGGTCATAAAAGATGACTTCGGACTTTCACCTGCGGCGCTGGAAGTGTTGAATGCCGGCATGAATGTACCGGGCGTATTGACTAAATATACTATGACGACTTCCGCCCCATACGCGCAGTTTGTATGCAACGAAATTTTATCCATCACACCCCGGGAGGTGTCGGACAGCGAATTTGACATCATCCCTGCAAATGCGCAATTGGAAGTTGTGAAGGATTGGAAGAAATATAAATATCATGATAAAAAGAATGAGGCCGCTGCAAAATTCCTTAAGGGAGACATGAAAGATGCCATGGGTATGGGCGACCTGGTAACTAATTTCATGAAGACACATCCGGCACGACCGCAAAAGGTCGACAAGACATCATACGATATCGATGAGGATTGGGATTTTTAAGATGGCTCTCGTGCTTTCGGCAATACTGACTTTGCCGGAAGGTGTAAAAGCGGATAAAGACGACACTCGCTATGAGCGGGTGTCGTTGTGCCAGTTTATGGTGTCTTATCCGCACAAGACATATTTTCGTGAACTGGAACATGAATATAAGTCGATTCCGCTGTCTAACCACATGAACGACCATAATCTTGGTGTCAATTTTATTAAGTTCGCGTCCGATGACTTGTCTGCAAAGCAGAGAATCGACTATTTTCTGTCAGATGCGCAGGTGGCTAAAAAGATGGTTGCCAAGTGGTTCTCATACAATAAAGAAACAGGGACATTCGACATGAGCCTGATCCAGAGGAGGGGATGTTACAATGCGACCATGAATGACGCCCGTGTCGCGAGGAAGATGCTTCGCGGAGAGGCCTATCTGGCGGACGGAGGAGAGCGATTGCTCAATTATTCGTTCGTGGCTGTACATGATTTTGTTCCGATGGATAAGGAACTTACGAAAAAGATGTCATTCAACAAGAAATCCAATATATCCGATGATGATATAATCAACCTTAACGACAGCATTACATTAAGCGAATACAACCGACAGTATCATTCAGGTGACACACGCCGTAACAGCTATGAATTAATGTGTAAGACATATCTGTATAAACTTGTCTGGAATGAAGAAACTGCCGGTAAGTTCTATGATACCATGTATATAGAGAACCAGGACTCCGACAAGTCAGCCTTGTTCAAGGACGACACCTCGACGTTCCGACTTGAATATGTGGGAAGTTCGTCACAGCAATATAAACAGAAACGGGATCATAGAATCAAGAGCAACGAAGATTTGGTAAAGACAGCCATGGCTCGAATCATGGACATGAATATCGCAAGTCTTCAGGACATCTGTCCAGATTTTAGAATCAAGACAGACTTGCGGATGGATGGAGATATCATATTCGCGGAAATCGGAATGAAAGAGAATGTACGTGATAATGATATATTCGAGGTCCTCGAAAGGGAAGAAGATGAAGAAGGTAATGTCAAATATAATGTGATTGGAAATATAAGGCCTGTCAAGGGTCATATATGGGATAATAGATTCAATGCTTATGACTCCGACGGTAGAGATGACAATGGTTTGTATTATACAATATTTGACAAAATATCCGGCGAAGATTTTTATGAAGGTCTTATAATCAGAAAGAAAAGCCTCCAGCGATAAAGGTGACAGCAAATATTGAACAAACCACTGGAGATGTGCCGTAAGTAACCGGAATGACCACATCTATATCCTCAATGATTTGACAACACCAATTGCAATTCTTTGACCGGCAATCTGGCATTTTCTCCTCCGGCGCCGAATCTTCCCTAATCTTCCCCGGTGCCGGCTTCTGCTTCTGCTACACTTCTGCTTCGGCGCATGTATATTTGCATATCTCGCTTGAAAGTTATAATTTTGTAGTCTTAACCAACAAACTTTAGATTTGGACCCAGATCCTTTGCCGGCCGATATGGCCGGAGTGTTATGCGGCATCATCGGCAGACTGCCGGGAATGCTGTGCGATTCAGCTATTACATTTCATGCTCCCGAACACAGTACTTGGGTAGCCTGGAGTTTCCTCATATTGATAGTGGTGATATGCCTCTTGCTTTCGGCATTCGTGTCAGGAAGCGAGATTGCTTTTTTCGGCCTTAATCCGCAGGAGGTGGACGAGGTGGAGGAGTCGGACGACCCCGCGTTGGTCCGTGCATCAAAACTCATCAACAATTCCGAACAGCTGCTGGCCACAATTCTGATATCCAACAACCTGGTGAACATCACCATGGTCGTGATCCTGTCGTTCGCCATCTCGCAGGTGGTCACGTTCAACAGCGTGGTGGCCGAATTCCTGATACAGACGGTGTTCATGACCTTCCTGCTGCTGCTGTTCGGCGAGATATTCCCGAAGCTCGTGGCACGCGGACGCACTATGTGGTGGGTCAGGATGACGTCGGGCGGCGTCATGATTCTGTATAAGCTGTTCGCGCCGCTCTCCAAGCTGATGGTACGTTCCACCGTTATAGTCAACAAGGTAGTGACCAAAAAGCAACAGAACGTCACCACCGACGAGCTTGAAAAGGCGCTGGAGATATCGGACGTCAAGGAGGGGGACGAGAAGGAGATGCTGGAAGGCATCCTGTCGTTCGGCGAGAAGGACGCGCGCGAAATCATGATAAGCCGCGTGGACGTCACGGCCATCGAAGTGCACGACGACTGGGACGAGGTGATCAGGGTGATACTCGATTCGGGCTATTCGCGCATCCCGGTGTACGACACCACGCAGGACACAATAATAGGTATCCTGTACAGCAAGGACCTGCTCCCCTACCTGGACGCAACGGACCGACCGCGCTGGCAGTCGCTGGTGCGCGACGCGTATTTCGTGCCCGAGTCGCGAATGATAGACGACCTGCTTGAGGATTTCCGCAAGCGCAAGATACACATAGCCATCGTCATCGACGAATATGGCTGCACGCAGGGCATCGTCACCTTGGAGGATGTGATCGAGCAGATTGTGGGCGACATCGACGACGAATACGACGACAAGCAGGAGAAGATGTACCGCCAGATAGGACCTGACGCCTATATATTCGACGCAAAGATTCCATTGAAGGATTTCTGCGAGGCGCTGGACATCAGGGAGGAGTCGCTCGGCGACATCGGCGATGCCGAGACACTGGCGGGACTCCTGCTGGAAATAAAGGGCGACTTCCCCGCCACCAACGAGATAATACGCCGCGACAACCTGCGTTTCAACGTCCTGAAGATGGAGCGTCACCGCATCGTGGAGGTAAAGGTGGTGAAGGAACGCCGCGAAAAGGCCGCTGACGAGGCCCGGATGAAAGAAGATAAAGATTCTGATAAAGACTGATGGAAGACTTCGTGTATTGGCGGCACCCGACATTGCCGTGCATCAAGGTGGAGGAAATCACCGAAGGTGATGATTACAAAGGGCCGGCATGGATGGATATGGCGCGCCAGATATATGGCGAGAACGGCAAGGAAAACTATCGCGAGATACGCCACTTTGACAACGGGGCGCCGTACGTAGCCGGCAGCATGGCGCGTATATCGCTGACGCATTGCCCCGGACTGCTGGCGATAGCCACGTTGCCCGACACACCCGAAGTGCCTTTGGCTGAATATTCCGACCGCGCGGCCCTCGGCATCGACGCCGAACGCTGCGACCGCGAACAGGTGCTGAAGGTGCGCGAACGTTTTCTGTCGCCTGCGGAACTGGAGATCATTCCCGCCGACTCCGTACCAGACAATATCCTGGCCTGGACCGTCAAGGAAGCGGCCTACAAGGCTGCCCTCACCGCCGGCGTCGACCTGCGCGACAACATCGCCATCGTGAAGATGCCCGCCGTCGGACCTGCCACACCGGTATATGATAAGGCTGAATTCCCTGACTTTGACCAGAACAGTTACGGTCGCGTCAAGGTCACTGATGCAGACGGCAACGAACGCGAGTTCATAGTCTATTCGTACCGCAGCGATGACTATATGATCTCGCTGGCCTACTCTCCCCGCTCGGCACGGTTCAACAAGACGTCCCGCTAAGCTGAAGGCTGCCGCTGCCTGCACGAAGCGACATTACATCATGCTGCGCAGCTGAAGCAATACTACGGCGAATCCAATGCAATAGATGGCGATCAATCCACGGTTACGGTCGGCCCAGTCTGCCAGTGTCTCTTTGTTTATAGGTTTCATAGTGGTTGAGTTTTGTGTTTTGAGTTTACGTATCGTTTTCGGGTTACGAGGCAAAATTAGACCAACACGCTGCCCAAAGCAGGCATTCAATTGTTAATATGTCTTAAAATAAGAAATTTATCAAGTTTTAAGGTGATATTTTTGGAAATCTGAGTTGTTTTGATTAAATTCGCGATATTAAACAAGAGCTAACTTAACAGCCTTGCGACAGTTATATCCGAATCGCCGCGAGGCAACACAATGAGAATGAGACGGAGAGCCGTCTGGATATTATTAAGAAGACTACCAGTAACACCAAGCACTATGGACATTGGACAAGAAATCAGAAAGCGTCGGCAGGAATTGCGGCTAACGCAGCAGTCGCTTGCCGATATCTCCGGGGTCAGTGTTAGGATGATCAAGTCGATTGAAGGCAACTATGCCAACCCGTCGATACACACAGTTGAGAAACTGTTGAAATCATTGAACCTCAGCTTGGAGATTATGGAAACAAGACAGGTACTGGATGCCTGATTGTGAAATCGGGGGTCTGTCGACGACAGGCCCCCGATTTTTTTGTATCTTTCACAGCCAGTGCGTCGCGAATTCAAAGACGAAGTGCGAAGGCTGTGAGCTGAAATGCCCATCCTCTCTCCTTCTGGAGGGGGATGCCTGAGCGGCGGGGGCGGCCTAAACC
>QWCV01002878.1_pt1 | contig 35678 bp, 32 predicted proteins | sample 1972621 | NCBI WGS metagenome assembly QWCV01 (sample SAMN09866699, study PRJNA288562) | Human gut metagenome isolate pre2_stool, whole genome shotgun sequencing... | isolation source: gut | host: Homo sapiens | place: USA: California | reverse complement strand
TATGGTTGGTGAGGGCTGGACTACATACAGAGAGTATGCGAAGTACTATAAGAGTGGAATTGACAGTATGTTCAACTTTGATTTTTCACAGCAGGATGGGTATATTGGAAAGGTGTTAAATGGTGCAGCAAATCATGGTGCCAGCACATACGGCAATGCTTTGGTTGATGTGGAAAATGAGATAAAGAAGTATACAGACTCATACATTGATGCACCTTTTTATACAAATCATGATATGGGACGCAGCGCAGGATACTACAACGGAGATAATGCCGAGGAGAAAACCAAGATGGCGCAGGCTATGAATCTTCTTATGCCCGGAAATGCTTTTTTGTATTATGGAGAGGAAATCGGCATGAGAGGCACAGCCAATGATGAGACGAAACGTCTTGCCATGAGATGGAGCGGGGATTCAAAAGCTAAGGGAATGTGTGTGGGACCTCAGAATGCAGAAGAAACCGAGCAGACATATGATACCCTTGATAAGCAGATGGAGGATCCATACTCTATTTACAACTTTGTGAAGCAGACAATATCAATAAGAAATGCTTTCACGGAGATAGCACGAGGTACAAATACCTTTGAAAAGGATCTGTCAAATGATAATGTGTGTATATTCACAAGAGAGTACAATGGTGAGAAAGCAGTGCTTATATTTAATCCATCAAAGGATGAAGCAAGTGTGGATGTGTCATCGCTTGGAGTAAATGATGCTGTTGCAATGCTTCAGACTACGAAGAAAGCACCATCATATAAGGATGGAACGGCAAAGCTGCCGGCGTATTCGGTGCTTGTTTTGAAGTAAACTATATTTGATGAGAATAAAATTTAATAGTTTAAAGGAATTTGAAGAAGAAATATGAAAAACCGCCCGACTGGGCGGTTTTTCAGCTATACCATTTCTTTAAGCATATCCACGATCACTTCTCTGCAATGAGCTCCGAGATGCTTTTGTTCCTCTTTACTGAGTGATGCCGGATCAATAGGAGTGCCGTATCGGATAACCACATGCCTCTTTTTGACCCATGGAAGGTGATCCTCGAATATTTCATTTGTTCCCATGATTGCCATTGGCACTATCTTGCATTTGCTCTTTGTGGCAATCTTGAAAGTACCTTCTTTGAAAGACTGTACATCTGTCAGGTCATCTTTGTTTTTGCAGCGTGTGCCCTCAGGAAATACACATATGCTGATGCCGGATTTGACCTGATCTATGGCTGCAAGCACAACCTTTAGTCCCTGCTTGATGTCATCCCGGTCCAAAAACAGGCAGTGCAGGCGCTTCATCCAGAGACCCAGTACCGGTATTTTTGTGATGCTCTGCTTTGAGATGTAGCCTGTCAGGCGTGGACATCTGGAGTAGGTGATTATGATGTCAAAGAAACTACGGTGATTTCCTATATATAGTACAGCCTCGTCCTTTGGCACATTTTCCTCCCCTATAAATTCAATGTCTGCTCCACTTAGGAATATGATGACACGGAAAGCCCACTGTACCAGGCGAAGCTGTGCCATATCGGCCCATGCCGGTGCAAATTTGTGTATTATCCACATGGCTCCGAGCACCGGAAGACCGAGCAACAGATAGAAAAATACGAATATTACGATTAAAACTGAACGCATATTTGACCTCTCTTTTTCATAATATAAATTGTAATGTAACTATTCAGAACCATTAAGAATAAAATAGTTATAATGTAGTTCAATATTTGATATTATATCATATCATAAGCGATATGATAAGAAAGAGAGGAAAAAATGTCAGAAAAATTGAGAAAAATTCTGGTGATGGCTGCAGGTGTGCTTGTGATATTGGAAACGACAGTGATTTCGGGCTGCCGCGCAAATATTTCAGGCACGGAGAGTGACAGGATGGTTGAGTATACGGTGATCTGCGGGGATGAAATCCCGGAGGAGTTTAAAAAGCAGATAAATGAAAACAAGGCAAAGGCGATGAAGCTGACGTACAAGGATGATGAATATTTATACATAGCGGAAGGCTTTGGCACAAAGGAGACCGGTGGCTACAGCATTACGGTTAACCAGTTTTATGTTAAGGATAAGGCAATGTATTTTGATACGCGTCTGATAGCCCCGGATAAGGGCGAGAAGGTCAGCAATCAGGCGAGTTATCCGTATATAGTAATAAAGACGGAATTGAGTGAAATGCCTGTTGTGTTTGAGTGAAAATTTCGTAAATTGTATTAAAAGTTGCGAAAAAACTGACAATCAGTACTAATGCCCTATTGCTATCACTGCGATACTTTGCTATAGTAAAGTTACTAGATATTGTGGTGACATATTTATATATTCAAATATATTGATTGATATAATTGTTGATTGATTTGACCTGTTTTATATTTATACAGAGATTGATTTCATATATATGACAACGTCGTTACGATACTGGTTACCATGAGGACTATAGTTATGTGCCAGTGGGCATACCCACAATAAGGAGGCTTAAAATGGAACAGACAGAAATCAGAAAAGTCAGAGCATCGATCCACCAGCAGTGTGGCAACAGGGTAAAAATCCAGCAGGATCTTGGCCGCAACAAGGTTGACATCCAGGAGGGTGTTATTCAGCAGGCATACCCAAGTGTGTTTACGGTTCTGATAGATGATGAGTTTGAGCAGAATCCGCCACAGCTCTTATCTTTCTCCTACACTGATGTGATTACAAAAGATATAAGGATGCAGCTTTGCTAGTATCATGAAGTAAAGATGTTACATCTTTATTATAATGATCATGAATTTAAATATTTGCATCTGCATAAAGTTACTCCATCTTGAATATGTATTTTATATACATATTTGAAGTGGGGTATTTTTTATGGACTTAATTACACAAAAAATCAGACAATGCATAGAAAAGGTAAAGGATATGTCGCAGGTTGGCTTCGACAGGGATTATGTCATAAAGGACAATAAGCCTGATGTTTCCAAAGTGGTTTGCCAGAACGGGCAGGTAAAGCTTGACGAGATAAAAGCGTCAGGCGAGAATATCTGGCTGAGTGGAAGCATTGAATTTGAAGTGCTGTATACGAGAGAGGAAGTTTTTGAAGGCGATGAGCCGGAGGAAAATATCGGCGGAAACAGAGTGGAGCATATAAAGGATGCAATACCGTTTCAGGAGAAGCTTGTGCTTCAAGGAGTCTGCGAGAAGGATACGGTTCGTGTGTATACCGGGCTTGATGAGCTTACGGTTGGGGTTATCAATTCGCGAAAGCTCTCGGTCAGAGGCATTATAAGCGTGGAGCTTTATGGAGAGAGGGAAGAAAATCTTGAGGTTGCACAAAGGATTGATGACAAGGACGTGGAGCAGCTTATGGGGCAGATGAAGGTGCTTAAGCTTGACAGTGCTGTAAGGGATATTGTCAGAATTAAAAATGTCGTCACCTTGCCAAAGACCAAGCCGAATATATGCAAGCTCATATCAAGTCTTGTTGATATGAGAAATCTGGAGTATACATACGAGCGTGACCATATCACACTGACAGGCGAGTGCCATGCGTGTATAGTGTATCTGAGTGAAGAACAGGAAATTTGCTGCTTTGAGATGCAGGAGGGTTTTTCAAATGAAATACGCTGCGAGGGTGATAATGCCGGAAATATTGCCTGGCTTCGCACACAGCCTGCCATGCATCAGGTTGAGGCGGAAAATGATTACGACGGAGAGCTCAGGCAGCTTTCGATTGAGGCAGCACTTGCGGTGGATGGAAAGGTCTGGAGTGAGGAAACAGTAGAGGTGCTCAATGACATGTACAGCGTATCATGTCCGGTAAAACCTGTGTTTGAAAATGTGAAGGTATGCAGCCTTCTTATGAAAAATGACACAAAATGCCGTATTTTGGAGCAGTTGTACAGAGAAAACAGCAAAAAGAGAATTTTAAGAATATGCGGTACAAAGACGCAGGCCACTATTGCACAGATAAAAAATGCAGACACAGGAATTATTGTGTCAGGTGTATTGCAGGTGAACTGTGTGAATATTGTGGAGGATGATGGCTGTCCGATAGAGATGCATACAGACTCTGTGCCGTTTGAACAGTTTGTTGAGATACCCGGCATGGATGCCAACACCTGCTGCGAGGTAAATGTGCAGGTAGATCAGGTGCAGGTCAATCTACTCGACAATAGCGAATATGAAATTAAGGGTGTTGTCAGCATAAACGCTATTGCCCTGCAGCAGGATGAAGTGTCAGTCATAACATCGGTGGAGCAGGAAAAAACAGCGTCTGATACTGAAGAGGAAGCAGCTCTGGTTGGCTATATAGTGCAGAAGGATGATAAAATGTGGGACATTGCAAAAAGATACCGCACCACTGTTGAAAACATAATGGAAATAAACGCTCTGACCTCAGATAGCGTCAAAACTGATGATAGACTTATAATAGCGCGCATGTGAATCATAAATGAGGGGCAAAATAACTTTTGACCTTTTAATCATATCATTATATAAAATGTGGAAAATTCTGTAAATTTACAAAAAGATGTGGAAAAAAGATTCATTTTGTGCGATAATATATCCGAATGTATATTGAACATAAATTGTGGAAAGAAAGGTTAATCTGACCGTCGTATTACAGGAGGAACAAAATGAATCGGAAATGGACACGTGCTATATGTACTGTGTTAACATCGGCACTCGTTTTTACAGGACCGGCAGTAGAGGGCATTACATTTAGCGGATACATAAACAGTGGACTTGAGAAGGTATATGCAAAGACAAAGAAGCAGAAGGATGCAGAGAAGAAGAAGTCACAGGCTGAGCAGGATCTCAAGGATAAGAAGAATGAGATTAATGGTTTAAAGGATCAGCAGCAGATTACTGCTGATGATATAAAGAATAAATCCGCAAAGCTTGATGAGATTCTTGCAGCACAAAAGAAGCTTCAGACAGATATCACAAGCAAACAGGCAGAGATAGAGCAGAATCAGAAGGATCTTGCAGCAGCCCAGGAAAAGCAGCAGGAGCAGTATGACGCCATGAAGAAGCGTATACAGTTCATGTATGAAAACAGCGCTGAAGACAATATCTGGACAGCAATTATTGAGTCAAATGGTATCACAGATATGCTCAATCGTATAGAGTACGTGTCAGATGTATATGATTCGGATCGTGCTCTTATGGATTCTTATCAGGCAGCAGTTGAGCAGGTGAAGGAGATTGGTACTAAGCTTGACAACGACATGAATGAGCTCACAGCCATGCAGGATGACTATGAGAAGCAGCAGGCAGATGTCGAGGCGGCTATAGTAGCTCTTGAAAACCAGAAGGAGCAGTATGCAAGCCAGATAGCTCAGGCACAGCAGCAGGCAGATAATTATCAGAATATCATTACGGCACAGGGCAAAATCATTCAGGAGCAGGAAGCAGCGGCAGCAGCTGCAGCCGCAGCCGCTGCCAGAGCGAACAGCTCATCAATCAGTCCAAGCTATGATGGTGGTGGAGCCGGTAAGGGCGGAAGTATTGCCAGTGACTATGCAGCAGGCGGTGGAAAGAACCCGGGTGCTTCAACAGGAGTTTCAGGAAGCTCTGTAGTATCATACGCTATGCAGTTTGTGGGCAATCCATATGTATGGGGTGGAAACAGTCTTACAAACGGTGTAGACTGTTCAGGCTTTGTACATGAGGTATATGCACATTTTGGTATCAGCACACCGAGATATTCACAGGCATTTAAGTCTGTGGGACAGGCCGTATCCTTCGATAATATACAGCCGGGAGACGTAGTGGTATATCCGGGAACAGAAGCGTACAGTGTCATACAATACTTGCTATACGACGTCTTGTATAGGATGGTTAGGAGCCGATAAGTATATTTATTATACTTACCGGCTCTTTTTATTTTTACCACAAAGTACTGAATTGTTACCAATAAAGTAAGGGGCGTAAGATGCGGACATGCCACCAACCGCAAGGGGCTCTCAATAAGCGACTAGCGGAGCTGTTTAGAGTCTGTAGAATTATGCACATGGAACACAGAAATGTCCTGCCATGGACGGCAGGGCAAGGTGTTATGCGCCATGGACGGCGCATAAAAGCCGGTTTCGTCGAGCATAGAAAACCATACAGGCATAATTCGTACAGCCTCTTGACAGCATAGCGTTAGCGCATTGAGAGCCCCTTGCGGTTGGTGGCATGTCCGTGTCTTAAGATAGACGGCACCAATTCGCACAAAACGAACTAGCAAGCCTGTAAATAAAGTAAGAAAAGCAGGAGGAACAAGCCATGCAGATGGAACAATTACAAAAAGACATGATTGCAGCAATGAAAGCAAGAGACAAGGTAAGAAAGGATGCTATATCCTCACTTGTATCGGCAGCCAAAAAGGCGGCAATAGATGAGGGCTGCAGAGACAATATACCGGAGGAGCTTGTCAACAAGGTCATCCTTAAGGAAATGAAATCCGTGAAGGAGCAGATTGACACATGCCCTGCCACAAGAACAGATCTGCTTGATGAGTACAATACCAGATATGCAATCTTTGAGGAGTACGCTCCTGCAATGATGTCGGCAGAAGAGGTAGAAAAGGAGCTCACAGAGCAGTTTTCGGATGTAATCGCAACAGGAAACAAAGGACAGATAATGAAGGCAGTCATGCCGCATTTCAAGGGCAAGGCTGACGGAAAGGTCATAAATCAGGTGGTTGCAAAGCTTTGCGCAAAATAAGAAAACACATCACAACAATTATACTTGCAGTGCTGGCTGTCATAGCCGGCGTGTATGCATATAATTATCATGATATGAAGCAGAATATTGTATACAATGAGCATCTGGAAGACGTGGCTGTTAACGTGAATGGGAAAGAGCTGACATTGCGCGATATGGCATTTTATGTGGCATATGAGGAGATGAATGTCGAGAAGCAGGCTCTTGTGTATGATTCCGATAATCCAAACAAGTATTGGAATATCCACACAAACGGTGAATTTGTCCGTGTTGCAGCGCGCAAAGCAGCTATGTCCATGGCCATTCACGATGAGATTTTTTATGAGATGGCCAAAAAAGAGAGCATTACACTTACTGACGACGAGAAAGCAGCTTTGAAAAATTCCGAGAAGGACTTCTGGTATGATTTGTCTGATATAGATGGTGCAAAGAAGCTTGGAGTCGAAAAAAAGGATATTTATTCGTCCATGGAAAAGTCTGCAATAGCCCGGAAATATCAGGAAATATATGCAGGGCTTGACAATGCAGATATAACGGATTATGATTTCTCGGGAGGCAGATATAAGAAGCTGCTGGAGAAAAATAACTATAAAATAAAAGAAAAAGTGTGGAAAAGAGTCGATATGGGAAACGTTACTCTTGATCACTAGAAAGAAGATTTTATGTCAACAAAAATTGGAAGAAATGACCCTTGCTGGTGTGGCAGCGGAAAGAAATATAAGACCTGTCATGCGGCATTTGATATGAAGCTTGAAAAGCTTGCTGAGGCACATCATAAGATACCGAGCCATTCAATCATTAAGACACCTGACCAGATAGCGGGAATCAAGGAGAGCGCCAAGATAAATGTCGCAGTGCTCGACTACATAGGAGAGCATATCCACGAGGGTATGAACACAGCAGAGATTGATAAAATAGTCTATGATATGACCACCAGCATGGGTGGTATCCCTGCACCACTCAACTATGAGGGTTATCCTTACAGCGTATGTACATCAGTAAATGAGCAGGTTTGTCACGGATTTCCTTCAAAGGACGTCATCTTAAAGGATGGTGACATCATAAATGTAGACTGTTCTACAATTTTAAACGGATATTTTTCGGATTCATCAAGAATGTACTGTATCGGAAATGTAAGCCCTGAGAAGAAAAAGCTCGTTGAAGTCACAAAGGAGTGTGTGGAGCTTGGACTCAAAGAGGTAAAGCCGTGGGGCTTCCTCGGAGATATGGGACAGGCGGTGCACGACCATGCATTGGTCATGGCACCCGGCATGATATTTACCATCGAGCCAATGGTCAACATGGGCAAGGCCGATATCTACGTAGATGACAAGAACAACTGGGAAGTATACACTGACGACGGACTTCCATCAGCCCAGTGGGAAATCATGGTACTCGTCACAGAGGATGGCCATGAGGTGCTGAGCTGGTAAACCGGTAAGTATTACGAGAGTGCCTTTATAAAAGGACATTATTTCATAGGCAATAACATTATAAAGGGCGTGTGAAAAACGAAGGTTTTTCACACGCCCTTTTTTAAATAGTGAGATAAGTCACTTGATTGCTTCGCATAAGTACCCTAAATTTACCGGAGAGCATGCAGTGTGTTCCGAAGAAAAATATAAACTGCCACGGCGTTCCATAAAATGTGGATACGACAATTCATAGCAAACTATCAATAAACTATCTGCAAATGATGCCGTGGCTGATTTTGTATTCACCCCATTTATGGTCGCATTCTCATTCTCCCTCATAGGAATGACGAGACACTTCTCCCCATTGATGACCTGCGCATGAATCTGTGAAGCCTTCTCCGGCTTTACATGAAGCACCACATCATAAGTCTTAATTTGGGCAGTGTAATTATCAATCTCTTCCTGCTTCTCAAGAAGCTGTGAAGTGCGCTCCTCAATCTGATTATTTTTCTCCTGGATAACAGAATCCTTCTCCTCAAGCTGCGCATTTTTCTCATTGAGCTCGAGAGTTAAATCGCCGACCTGGCTCTCAAGAGCAAGCTTTTCCACGCGGATTTCATTAGCTGCAAGAGCCTTTGAATCAATGACATTGGCTGCGATAGGCGGCTTGTCACCGAAGGCCTCATTGACGGATTTTTCAATGCGTGAAATCTTTTCCTCAGAGACATGGCAGTCACTAAGCACCTTGTTCATAGCCTCGCTGTCGAGAATGAACGGATCGTCGTCATCATCGTGAGTCTCAGCGTAGTCATCGGCCATCTCGGACAGATTCTGCTGGATATCAAGCAGCTTGTCATCAGTGCTCTCGTCCTCGGCACCTAGCACGTTTCTGACGATTGAATGGAAAGCCATCTTCTGCTCAGTAGCTGTGCGCTCCACACCGCAGCCGAGACCGTTTGTCATAAACTCAGAGTGAGGCTCCTTGGTGTTTTTCGTATAGAAAAGAGTGGAGTGTATGTCAGTGCTCCTATCGTTGAAAGCAGGGAATAAAAAGCCTGTCTCAGGTGCACCGACCACCCAGTCCCTTATGCGGGCTCCGATACGCTGCTCCTTTTCCAGATAGCCAAGGCCCGGCTTTGAAAGTGTGACAGGGCAGATGGCGCAGAGCATGTATTTGTACACCTCCTCGGACTCATCCACGTTGATGTTGTCCTTTGTGCGTGTCATGACATCGTAGCTGTCGAGATACAAAAGAATCAGATAGTTCCCGGCCTCATCGTAGGTGTCGATGACCAGGTCATAGTATGTATCGAGCAGAGTCTCATCATTAAGCTCGCTGTCGCGAAGCGCCATGAGAATCTGCTGGCGGCCTCCGACCTCTTCCTCTTCAAGAGGAAACTGCAGATTGAGCAGGTTGTTTCCGAGAGTGCCGGAAAGCACTTTGTTTGAAATCTCCAGATATTTGTAGTATTCATCCTCCTCCAGAGTGAGAAATTTGCCACCGAATTTGCAGACCTTTTCATGGTTGCAGTCCACGTAGCAGCCGACCAGACGACTGAAGGTTGCCTGGTCTTTTTTTAATCTTCGTTTTAGTTCCAATACTTCTTTTTTGTTCATATTATCCTCGCATTATTTCCATGAAAGCTGGAGTTCTCTTTTTTGTGTGACACAATCTGATAGATATAAATTAATAAGTGTCTGGTAAGGAATTCCCGAATTTTCAGCTTGCACTTTAAAATAATCTATTGTATTTTCATCAATATTAATTGTAATTTGTTTTTTTAGTTTTTTTGCGTAAGGATTGCGTTTTGCGTTGGAAAAGTCGTATTCATCTCTCATGATTGATCCTCCTAAAAATCAAAATACTGTTTACGCTCATTTGTAGTGGCTTTTCTTGCAGAGATTATCCTTATATTAGAGTCAGAGTTGCGATAACAATGACAAACGACCAATAGATTAGCATTATTACTTAAACCTAAAATAATAAAGCGGTCCTCAGTCAATGAGTGGTCTGGATCATCCAAAACTAAAGCATTTTCATCGTAGAAAACACTTTTTGCCTCTTCAAATGAAATTTTGTGTTTTCGTTTATTAATTGTATTTTTATTTTCATCCCATTCAAAAATTATATTCTCCATAATTACATTATAAGTACGAAATAATTATTTGTCAATCAAGAAAAAAGATGACAGACCAACCACAAAATGCTATAATTTAGGAAATCAACGGATTATGATATAAAGGCTGACACAGAGACATCCACAGGTGTCTCTGTTCTTGGATTGAGGCATAAATGGAGCAGAAAATGACAAACAATCACATTACAATAGGCATTCTCGCACATGTAGATGCGGGAAAGACAACCCTGTCTGAGGCCATGCTTTACAGCACCGGGAAGATTCGTTCACTCGGGCGCGTGGACCATCAGGACGCGTATCTGGACAACGATGCGCAGGAGCGTGAGCGTGGAATAACCATTTTTTCAAAGCAGGCAAGGCTTGATATTTCGCGTGACACAAATGCGGCAGATACAGCAGATACAGCACATACAGCAGATGTAGCATGTACGGCAGATACAGCTCGTACATGGCATGTAGTCATGCTTGATACACCGGGGCATGTGGATTTTTCGGCAGAGATGGAGCGCACCCTTCAGGTGCTCGACTATGCAATACTTGTAATCAGCGCAACTGATGGAGTGCAGGGGCACACGCGCACACTGTGGAGACTTTTAAAGCACTATAACGTGCCGACATTTATTTTTGTAAACAAGATGGATATGCAGGGCACGGATGAGGAGAAAGTGCAGGCAGAGCTAAAGAGCGAGCTGAGTGATGGCTGCGTGGATTTTTCTTCACAGGATTTATTTGAGGAGCTTGCCATGTGCAGCGAGCCTCTTTTAGATGAATTTATGGAATCGGGAGAGCTTGCGGATGCACATATTGCGCAGGCGGTGGCTCAAAGGGAGGTGTTCCCCTGCTTTTACGGCTCGGCACTTAAGCTCGACAGAGTGGATACGCTGATTCAGGGACTTTCGAGGTTTATGTGTGAAAGAAATTACCCTGACGAATTTTCTGCCCGCGTATACAAGATAGGCAGGGATGACAGAGGCAGCAGGCTGACATTTTTAAAGGTTACCGGAGGATGTCTTAGGGTCAGGGACAAAATAGAGTACAAAGCGCATGGCGGTGACGAGGCGAAAGGCTTTCTGATTGAGAAAATTGATCAGATAAGAAAGTATTCCGGCGAAAAATATGAGATAGCTGATGTGGCAGAGACGGGTGAGATAGTTGCTGTCACAGGTCTTAGCTCGACATTTCCTGGGCAGGGGCTCGGGTTTGAGCAGCAGTCCAATATGCCAATCCTTGAACCGGTACTAAACTATAGGATGATTCTGCCGGATGATGTAAATCCGGCGGCATTTATGGAAAAGCTAAAGCAGCTTGAGGAGGAAGACCCACAGCTTTACATAGTGTGGGTGGAGGAGTTTAAGGAAATCCATGTGCAGCTCATGGGACAGGTGCAGATGGAGGTGCTTGTGCGTCTCATAAAGGACAGGTTTGGTGTTGTTGTCACTTTCGGACCGGGCAGCATTGTATATAAGGAAACGATAGCGAGGGCTGTCGAGGGAGTAGGACACTTTGAGCCGTTGCGCCACTATGCAGAGGTGCATCTGCTTTTGTCGCCGGCGGAGCGTGGCAGCGGAATCACAGTCACATCCACCTGCAGTGAGGATGTGCTTGACAAAAACTGGCAGCGCCTCATAGCCACACACGTTGAGGAAAAGGAGCACAGGGGTGTGCTCACAGGCTCAGCGCTTACCGATGTGAAGGTCACTATTCTTACAGGAAGAGCACATGTAAAGCACACGGAGGGAGGCGATTTCCGTCAGGCTACATACAGAGCAATCCGCCAGGGACTTAAATCCACAGAGAGTGTGCTGCTTGAGCCATACTACAGCTTTATCCTACAGGTGCCGATGGAGTATGTCGGCCGTGCAATGACAGATCTGGAGCAGAGATTTGCAAGAGCCGAGAGCCCGCAGTTTGCCACAACCGCTGCGAGGGAGATGGCAACAATTACAGGAAAGGCACCGGTTGCGACAATGCAGGATTATGTGAGTCTGGTGCATGCGTATACAAAGGGGCTCGGGCACCTGACACTGGAGCTGTGGGGGTATGATGAGTGTCACAATCCTGCGGAGGTGATTTCTCAGATGCACTATGACAGCGAGGAGGATTTCCGCAATCCGACAGGCTCGGTATTTTGTGCGCACGGCTCAGGCTACGTGGTGCCGTGGGATGAGGTCCCGGAGCATATGCACCTGCCGTATGTATACCACGGAGATGAGTCTGAGGAAGCACTTGCAGCGAGTGCCCGCACGCAGAATGCATTTTCAGCGGAGGATGCGCAGGCGCTTGCCGGAAACCGCCGCAGGACGAGCTTTGAGAAAGCTGTTTCAGGTATGTCATCGGTGGAGCTTGATGCGCAGCTTGCAGATGTTTATGCCAGGGAGTTTGGCATGGGCAAAAACGATATCGCAGAGGATCAGAGGCGCAAATGGTCAGGTAAAAAGAAAAATGAGTATGAAGGCCTAAGTGGTAAACCGCGCACCGTAAAGCATGATAAGCACGGCAATCCGATTTATCCGAAGAAGTCCCCGGGGGAAGAGTACCTGATAGTTGACGGATATAATATAATATTTGCATGGGAGGATTTAAAGGAGCTTTCACGCATAAACATCGATTCGGCGAGAGATGCGCTGAAGGATGTTTTATCGGATTACCAGGGCTATAAGGGCTGTCATTTGCTGCTGGTGTTTGATGCGTACAAGGTGAAGGGCAATGCCGGAAAGAGAGAGACCTTCCACAACATAGAGGTCGTGTATACAAAGCAGGACGAGACAGCCGATGCATTTATCGAAAAGACTGTGTTTGGCATACGTGACAGGTACAAGGTAACAGTGGCAACCTCGGACGGACTGGAGCAGCAAACGGTCATGAGCCTGGGGGCACTGGGAGCTTTTCGAGTATGGTAAAAAAAGAGCAGCAATTGTAGGTAAGGAAAATGTATATGATTTCTCAATAGGAAACCCGAGCATACCGGCTCCGCAGATTGTAAACGACACAATAAAGGAGCTTGTGACAGATTATGATTCTGTTGCGCTACACGGCTATACCTCAGCACAGGGAGACGTGGAAACGAGAGCGGCGATAGCTGAGTTTTTGAACAACACACACGGCACACATTTTAATGCGGAAAACCTTTACATGACAATGGGAGCAGCTGCATCGCTGTCAATCTGCTTTCGTGCGTTGACAAGCGACGCATATGATGAGTTTATTACCATAGCGCCATATTTCCCGGAGTACAAGGTATTTGTGAATGCAGCAGGAGCAAGGCTTGTAGAGGTGCCTGCAGACACAGAGCATTTTCAGATAGATTTTGAGGCTCTTGAGGAGAGAATCAATGCGCACACCAGAGGTGTCATAATCAATTCACCAAACAACCCATCCGGCACAGTCTATTCTGAGGAGACCATCAAAAAGCTCTCAGACCTCCTTGAGAAAAAGTCTAAGGAGATAGGAAGACCGATATTCATTATCGCAGATGAGCCGTACAGGGAGATAGTTTACGATGGAATCAAGGTACCGTTTGTGACCAAATATTACGACAACACACTGGTATGCTACTCATACAGCAAGTCACTTTCGCTGCCGGGAGAGAGAATAGGATACGTCCTCGTGCCTGATGAGGTGTACGATAAGGCTGAGCTGTATGCAGCAGTCTGTGGTGCGGGAAGAGCACTCGGCTACGTGTGTGCACCAAGCCTGTTCCAGAAGATGATAGTAAAATGCCAGGGGGCAACCGGTGATATCAATGCCTACAAAGAAAACAGAGACCTTCTGTACGAGGGACTCACAAGGATAGGCTATCACTGCTTCAAGCCGGACGGAGCCTTTTATATGTTTGTAAAGGCACTCGAGGATGACAGCAATGCATTCTGCGAGAAGGCAAAGGAGGAGGATGTGCTCATAGTAGCAGCAGACGGCTTCGGCTGTCCGGGCTGGGTGAGAATATCATACTGTGTGGACAGGGAAATGATAAAGCACTCTATGCCTGCGTTTGAAAAGATATACAAGAAATATAATAAATAATAGTTATAAAAAAATAATCCGAAAAAGCGTCGAAAATTGTCTAAAAAATATGTAATTTTCGGCGCTTTTATTATGCAGTTTTCACAAAGTTGTCTCCGTGTGACCGTTGTGTGACCATTGTTTTGTATAATGGAATGAAGAGTGGGAATATAAATAAAATCGTAACGGAATAGTTACAAAAAATACTATAGAAAAGGAGATATGAGAGTGTTTAATAAAAAACTTAACAGGTTACTAGCAATCATGCTAGCTTCTGTAATGGGTGCGACATCGCTTCCGGCAACACAGGTAAGTGCTGATACACCCTCTTCAGAGTATGATATATCTAACGACGCAGCTTCGGATGATATATCTGACAGTAAAATTCCAGATGAACAGGATTCGGATAATAATGCCACCGAGGAAAAACAGCCACAGCAGCTGACGGTAGAGTATACACCGGCGGATGATATTTATGTGGGGAACAAAGTTGTTCCGGTGGTAAAATCCGACAGGGCGGATGCAGCCGTTGACAATTTAAAATACACTGTTGTAGAAGGCAAAAATCTGATTGAAAAGGATACAGACTTTGCATCAAACGGTATATGGACAGCAAAGGATACCGGAACTGTAAGGATAAAGGTGACAAAAGCAGAAGATGACAAATATAAGTCAGCAGAGGCAGAATATACTGTTACCATCAAAGAATATGATTACAGCAGTATGAATAACAGCCTGACAGGGACAATGCTGCAGGGTACACAGTTTTATGTAGAAGCACCTACATTATCGCTGGCAAGTGACAATCAGGCGGTATATGTGGTTAGAAAAGGTGATGAATGGATTGAAGCTGATAAATATCAGCTTATGCCACAGCAGGGTGATAACAGACAGACTCTTGTAATAGCACGTAAGGACAAGGAAAGCGGAGCTATCACAGATATTGGAAGTCTGCGGCTCGACTACAAATATGATACACAGCCTCCAAAGATAACATTGAATCCAAAGGAGGATGATAAACCTGCTTTCACAAAGGATGCTGTGGATTATTATGGAAATGTCAGAAAAGTAGACATGAATATCCACGATGTCTCTTTGGATGATGGTTCCACACAGCTTTGGGTAAAGGTTGATGACCGGGAAGAATTCGATGTATTTGATGTCGATAATGCCCAGAAGCTGATTGATGCAGGAATAGAGTATAGTGAGTGGATCGTGACAGGGGCTGATTATAGCAGCTGCATCACATTTGGTACAAAAGCGGATGAGGAACACAAATATCAGATAATCGGAATGTATGCGAAGGATCAGGCGGAGCATGAGTGTAATGATACAAGCTCAATAGAGCAGCCGTTTTATGTGGATAGAAAAGCGCCTTCAGGTACTATTGGATATGATGCTGATTTAATAGACGAGCAGAATATGGTCAGTCAGCAGGCATCAAATGTATATGGACAGCTGGAGGATATCAGCGGAATAAAGCAGGCATTCTACTATGTGAATAAATCAGATGAAAGTGGCAGTATTTTAAATGATGAGCAGGTAAAAGCGCTTGATGATTCAGCATGGAAGCCGTTAGAGCTTATTGAGGATACATATGAAGCCCGATATAAGTACAAGATTAATACATCTGATCTGAAGGATACTTCATATAACGTATATGTAAAGGCTCAGGACAATTGTAATGGCGAGACAGCATTTTTCTCCACATCGAAGCTGGTTGTTGATACCCTGCCACCGGAGCTTACAGTGTCCCAGGATACCATGACAGCAGCCGATGAAAAAGGCTGGCATAAGGATGATATAAGCTATATCGTTAAGGCTGATGACAGCTTATCAGGAATTAAGAGTGTTGAATACACTGTATTTGATGGGAAAAGGAAAATTGTATCAGGACAGACTGTTGAGCTTGACGAGAGCGGGGAAGGAAGGATAACCATTCCGGCAACAGAGCAGTTTAACGGAATTGATCTGATGCTTTCAGTAAAGGCAACTGATTATGCCGGTCTTAAGACAGAGGTTAAAGGTGACAGCTTCAAGTTCAGCATGGACAGTCAGTCACCTGATGTCAGTATAGAGCCTGAAGCGGGCAAAAACAGAAAATATTTCAATGACGATGTCCGTATAAAAACAAGTGTAGCTGACAGCATTTCAGGTGTTGTATCAGCAAAATACCAGATAGTGACAGATGATCAGTCAGTATCGGATGATGAAGGTGCATGGAATGAGCTTGATGAATCAGGAATCATAAATGTATCGGCTGAGGCTTATCTGGATAAAAAGGTAGATGTATATGTTAAAGCTGTTGATGAGGCAGGAAACGTGACTGTAGCGGATTTGACAGCAAGCGGCAGCCAGCCATTTTATATTCACAAGGCAGCGCCTGCAATAACAGTGACATATGGTACATCTGAGCAGCCGGATCCACAGTGCATCAGCAGTGTAAAAGGCACTGAGTATTACAGGGAAAACAGGATTGCAACCATTTCGGTAAAAGAGAATGAGCTTTTCTTTGACCCCGATGAAACAAAAATCAATGTAAAGGTTGATGGAAATGAACAGACACAGTCAGATGCATGGTCTGAAAAGTCATACTGGGTAAAGACAGGCGAGGGAGCAGAAGCTGTTTACAGTAAGCAGCTCGTATTCAATGCAGGACACAAGTATGAGCTGAGTGTCAGTGCAAAAGATTTGTGTGGTAATTCAGATAATGGATTTGAGATAGAAGGAGACAAATCAGCAGAGTTTGTAATTGACGTACAGTCGCCGACAGGAAATATCAGGTTTGACGGACTTTCAACAGGCATGGATACCGTTTGGGATTTATTGCTGCCAAAAGACAAATATGAGATTTCAAGATTTGCTGCCAAGAAGGTTAATATTGCCGGACAGCTTAGAGATGAGCATGGCGGCATCAAGTCAGCAGAGTATTTCGTTTCAGCAGAGGATGCAATAATTGACGTAGACAGTATTCAGGAGGCTGACTGGAAGACACTTTACAGCCTTAATGAGGATGGCACCTTCAGTGAACCGATAGAATGCGAGAACAAAAACTGCGTGGTATATGTCAGGGTTACAGATTTAAGCGGTAATGTTTCATATATCAGCACAAATGGATTGGTAGTTGATACATGCGCACCGGCAATATCAGTCATCACACCTGAGACAGCATCAGGAGTGTACAGTGCAGATGTGCCGGTAAGTATAGAGGTATCAGATGAGAATGCCACAGGAGTTGCATCAGGAATAAAGAGCGTAAACTATACGGTAACAAATATGGGACAGACGACACAGGATGGAACATTATATAGCTATGATAAGACAGCAGCGGGCTTAAAAGATCTGGAAAATCATGTAACAGAGCAATTTGACATAAGCGCGGCTTCAAACAACAGTAATGAAGTGCGTATAGATGTTACCGCAACAGACAATGCAGGAACGGCATACACAGTAACAAAATACATAAAAATAGATACAACAGCACCAACAGTGCAGGTAAGCTATGACAATAACAGTGCAGATACATCATTTGGAGACACAGCATACTTCAAAGCACCGCGAACAGCAACCGTAAAAGTAACAGAGCGTAACTTTGATGCATCAAAGGTAGCAGCGGAAATAAAAGCCGCAGCAGGTAAGGCACCTGCTCTTTCAAACTGGAGCACAGAAGGTGGAAGCGGTAACGGTGATGATACAGTACATGTTGCCACAATATATTACGGACATGATGACGATTACACATTTGGAATCGGAGTAAAAGACATTGCGGGAAATGCCGCAGCAGGAGTGGATTATGCAAATTCGCTTGCACCGACAAAATTTACAATTGATACGACAGCACCTGTTATTTCGGTAGCATATGATAACAACAGTGCATCAAACGGAAACTATTATAATAACAAGAGAACAGCAACTGTGACAATCACAGAGCACAATTTTGATACAAGCAGAATAGCACTGAGCATGACTGCGCAGGATGCAGGAAAATCAGTAGCAGCACCGGCATTTGGAAGCTGGTCAGATAATGGTGATATACATACGGCAACATTAAGCTTTGATGCGGATGCCACATATACATGGTCACTTGCATATACAGACAAAGCCGGCAATAAGGCAAAAGACCTTGCAAAGCAGGAGTTCTGCATAGATACGACAAAGCCTGTTGTAACAATCAACGGAGTAACCCCGGGCTCAGTAAACAATAATTCAGGAAATATGTCATTTGTAATAGAGTGCACAGATACTAATCTTGAATACTTTTCACCGGTGCTTACAGTTGAGGTATATGAAAATAGCAGATTCGTAAGAAAAACGATTACCGGAAATGTGATATCAATTTCAAACGGACAACGTGTAGAGTTTAGAAATCTCAATGAGGATGGAGTGTATTCACTGACATGCCATGCACAGGATAAGGCCGGAAATTCTTATGAAACAGTCAATATTATAGATGCAGGCGGAAAGCAGGTGACAGAGACTGCAGGGCAGGGAGAAAAATTGATGGATTTCTCCATAAACAAAGGCGGTTCAATCTTCTCGCTGGATGACAATACGATGAAGCTTGTAAAGGATTACTATGTGCAGAAGGTATACCATGATGTGGTAGTCAGAGAGATAAATCCGGATGAAGTTACCAGCTGTACTGTCAAAGTAAATGGAAAAGCACTTAAGCAGGGAACAGACTTCAGTGTGAATAATGTAAGTGAAAGCGATGGCTGGCATAAGTACGAATATGTGATATCAAATGCGGTATTTGAAAAAGAGGGTCAGTACAATATCGTTGTGGAGACAAAGGACAAAGCAGATTCAGTTGCCTACAGTGATGTGAAGAGTGTAAATATTGAATTTATTGTGGACAAGACAGCACCTACATATACATTGACAGGTGTAGATAAAAACAATGAAAACTATATTGGCTCAAAGAATGCAGTATTGATGCCGAAGGATGATGGTGGAAAGCTTGGACGTGTAAAGATTACTGTAGTGGGCAAGGATGACAAAGAAAAAAAGGTTATCAAGGAAATGTCGGGAGACGATATGCTTGACTATCTGGACAAGCATGACGGAAAGATAGAGTTTGAAGTACCTAAGGAGGTGCTCTCTGCAAAAGACGGTGATTCAAGGCTTATGGTAGAGTGTGCAGACTGTTCTGTTGACGAAGGTGGAAAGACCAATGAAGTGAAAAAAATATATGGTAAGGATACAGAAGCAGATACAGAGATTGCCGAAGATGATGTACCTATGGAATCAAATTCGTCAGATGTCAAATCAGTAGAAACAAACAATGATAAGGCAGTATATATAATTGGAGCAATATTATTATTTGTACTTATAATTGCGATATTGATAATCGTTTATTATATGAGAAAAAAGATGAAAGAAAAGAAAGACAATGATGAGCAATAAGATAATTACCTATGTATTTACATTACCATGTGGTGGTGTGGGAAAAACAACAATGTCTGTGGCATGCGCGAAAGCGCATGCCCTTCAAGGCAGACTTGGAAACGAAGATTTTGAATTCTGGGAGGAGTGAGTATGAGATTTGAAATAGCAGCTGACACGGACAGAGGAATCGTAAAAGAAACTAATCAGGATAGTCTGCTGGTAAAGTGCTTCTCAACATGCAAAGGAGACATGGCATTTGCAGTATTATGTGACGGCATGGGCGGCTTATCGAAGGGTGAGCTGGCCAGTGCCACTGTAGTCAGAGCATTTGACAGATGGAGTGACGAGCAGCTGCCTGAGCTTTGCAAATCGTCGAACCCGGATATTGACAGTCTGATTCTGGAAAGACAGTGGGATGAAGTAATACAGCAGCAGAACGAAAAAATAAAAGCATATGGCAAAGCACATGCAGTAAACATGGGAACAACAGTGGTAGCGCTGCTTGTCACGCAAAAAGCCTACTACATTATAAACGTGGGCGATTCCAGAATATATAGCCTTTCAGACCATATAGAAAGGCTTACGACAGACCAGACATATGTACAGCGGGAAATTATGAATGGAAATATGACACAGGAGCAGGCTATGAGAGATCCGCGAAGGAATGTACTGCTGCAGTGTGTCGGGGCATCAGCAGAAGTAAAGCCGGAGTACAGGACCGGGGCAATGAAAAATGGAATGTCACTTCTGCTTTGTTCAGATGGCTTCAGGCATGAGGTATCAGAACAGGAAATCTATGAGATGCTGAAAACGGCAGCAACTGTAGATGGGCAGAATATGCACGACAGACTGGAGCAGCTCATCAGACTAAGCATGCAAAGAGGAGAGCGCGATAATATAACAGCAGCGCTCATAAAGGCACAGTAGGAGGAACAGATGCTTGAAATAGGCTCTTTAATTGACGGAAAATACAAGATACTAAACGAAGTTGGACACGGCGGAATGAGCGTTGTGTACCTGGCTATGAATGAAAGGGCAAACAAACAGTGGGCAATAAAAGAGGTCAGAAAGGATGGAGTAAAGGATTTTGAGGTGGTAAAGCAAAGTCTTGTTGCGGAGACCAATATGCTCAAAAAACTGAGCCATCCCAGTCTTCCTGATATTGTCGATGTCATAGATGAGGATGACAGATTCCTTATCGTAATGGATTATATAGAGGGAAATTCTCTCAAGACAGCATTGCAGGAGTACGGAGCCCAGTCGCAGAAAAATGTGATAAAGTGGGCCAAACAGCTATGCGACGTTCTTGGGTATCTGCACTCACAGAACCCGCCAATCATATATCGTGATATGAAGCCGGCAAACATAATGCTAAAGCCTGATGGAAATGTGGTGCTTATAGATTTTGGAACAGCAAGGGAATATAAGGAAAATAACATAGAGGATACAACATGTCTTGGCACGATGGGATATGCTGCACCGGAACAGTTTGGTGGAATGGGGCAGACAGACGCGAGAACAGATATATATTGTCTGGGAGCCACAATGTATCATCTTGTTACGGGAATGAATCCCTGTGAGCCACCTTACGAAATAAGGCCGATCAGAGAAATTGACCCAACATTGTCAGGTGGTCTTGAACGTATTATTACAAAGTGTACACAGCCGGATCCAAACAACAGATATCAGAGCGCAGCTGAGCTGATGTATGGCCTTGAGCACTATACAGAGATTGATGACATGTATAGGAAGAATCTAAAGAGAAAGCTTGCGGTATTTATCACCACATCAGTTTTGACGATGCTGCTTGGAACAAGCACAGTATTAAGCTATTGTGCGGCAGAACACAAAAAAAATGAAAACTATAATAGCATATTAAAAGAAGCGGATACCTATGACAATTATGACAATGGATATTACACGGCTATAGTCACCGACCCGACAAGGACGGAGGCATATCTTAAGCTGAATGACAAACTGACAGACGATTTTGTGCTGGACAGGGATGAGGCGCAGATATTGAACAGGCTGATGGTAGGTATAGATTGCAAGGACCACAATGGCCGGGTGCATACATATGATGTCATGGCAAAGCTGAAAGGAAAAAATCCAAAGGGATATGAGGATGTATGCTATAAGATTGGTGAAAGCTTTTTATTCTACTACGAAATCAATGTGGAAAAAGACAGATACTCCAGTGCGGCGCAGTGGTTCAAGGAAGCGAAGGAGAATCATCCGGAGGCAGGAATATACTGTGAGATATCAGATTGTCTGACATTGATTAGCCAGTATGATGGAGCAAAGATACAACAGACAGAAAAAACATATGAAGAATACAAAAAGCTATGGAAGCAAATAAATGAGCTATATGCAAAATCAGAGGATTTTGACAGCGTAGACGCAAAGATTCAGGTATGGAATGAGATAGATGATATAGTTGACACAAATATCACATCATTTATAGCAGTGACAGATAAGGATAAAGTTATGGATTTATTACATACGATAAAGGACAAAACAGAAAAGCTGGATAAATCCATAATGCGCGAGCAAATAACAGGATTGCAGGATAATATAGACAAAACAATTGAGAAGGCACAGAGCGTGAAGGAGGAAAACAAAGATGACTTATAATCAGTACAGGATGATATTTTACGTATCCTTCACCGCATTTGCCATAATGCTTATAGCTTCAATAGTCATACTTATAGTGCTTGAAATACCTAAGGTCATAGGTGCACTTACCGGAAAATCTGCCCGGAAAGGAATTGCAGCAATTGTACAAAAGCAGACAGCGGGACATATTGACATAACATCGTCCGGTCCGATAGCACCGTCATATAACCTGGCAGGGGAGAATAAGAAAAAGCCGGGATATACACAAAATATAGATGAAACTACTGTGCTGGATGCACCGACAGAAGTATTGCAGGATGAAACCACAGTATTGGAAGATATAACCGAAAAGCTGCAAAAAACCAATATCAGGTTCGAAGTAACAAAGAAAATAGAATTTTTACATACGACAGAATGTATCTCATAAGGAATGGAAAATAGCGAATGTCTAAATTAAAAGTAAGCATAAAAAAATCGACCGTTACTGCCATGATGAAGGCAGGACGAAAGGAAAGAATAAATGAAACCGAACTAAGCCAGCTAGCCAGAATAAAACCATGTGGAATCATGCATGTGACAAAAACAAAAAAAGACAGTGTCATATATACGTGCCCTGCAAATATAAATCTTACCGATAGATTGAAAAAAGCCATAAGCAAATATGATTTCTTTTTCATGATTGAGCAGATAGTAATAATGGTTGAGGATGTATACAATAACGGACTGAACGTAAACAGTGTTCGTTTTAATATGGATGACGTATACATAAACGAGATGACAAAAGAGATGTACTTTATATATTTTCCGATAGTAGGAGGACAGGAAAGTGCAGATATTGTCGGGTTTATAGAAAACATAATTTATACAATGACACCTGTTATCAATGAGGATACGAATTATATATCCAGATTTATGTATTATGTCAGAAGCTTCCATGGCTTCAACGGCAATGCAATAGAAAAATATATCTCACGCGAAGAGCGTGCAGTTGTGAACGTGCTGAAAAACAAAGCAGTGACAATGCAGCAGACAATGCAGCAACAGATAATGCAGCAACAGACAATGCAGCAACAGACAATGCAGCAACAGATAATGCAGCAGGTAATGCAGGGCAGCATGGATGGAACTACAGTGTTGTCAGATGATGGCATATCCGTACAGCAGATACAGCAGATGCAACCGGTGAACTATCATTTTGCAAGTCTTACAAGGCAGGTAACAGGTGAAAAGATAGAGCTTGGCAAACCATCGTTTGTGCTGGGAAAGAATCCGGAAAAGTCAGATTATGCGGTAGCAGACAATACGAATATCAGCAGGGTGCATGCAGTGATAACCATGCGAAACGGACGTTATTATGTAATGGACCAAAATTCTACCAATGGCACATTTATCAATGGAAGGATAATAAAGGCGGGGCAGGAAACAGAGATATTACCGGGAGACTGTCTGATGTTAGCTAATGAGGAATTTATATTTAATGAATAGCTTTAAATATAAAAGGTGAGGAGAATAATACTATTATGGAACTAAAAGAATTAAGTCGCAGAATATCAAGGTACCGGGCAAATGTAGAAAATCTGCAGCTTGAGAAAAACAGGCTGCTTAATGAAATAGATGCTTTGGATCAGGAAGCATTGAAAATAAAGGAATATAAATGGCAGGCGCAAAACCGGTTTAAATGCAGAGTTGATAATATAGCCGGCATGGACAGATATAGCAGTCGTAATATAACAAATCTGAAGGGCAGACTTAAGAGTATTAATTCATTAAACGACGGAAAATCGTATGTAGCCAATGCGATGAATGCTATAGATTCAATGCTGAGAGATGTAGAGAATGCAATCAGGAGCAGAAATGACAGGATATATGAAATAAATCAGCAGCTGTGTACATATGAGGACAATATAGAGCAGCTGAGAATAAAAAAAAGAAGAATGGAGAGTAAGTAATGGGACAGTACAATTTAATGTTTGAGCAGGAGGAATTTACAGAACTTGTGCGTTTATACTCAGAACTTGCAAAGATTGCAGATAGACAGATGAACGAATATCAGATGATACTTGATATTATAAACACAAATGCGGTTATAAGCGGTGAATTGCACGATAAGCTGGAAGTGTACGAGGATGCTGTTCATACATATCAGAGTATACTGGGAGAATCCTTCAGGGAAATGTCAAAAAAACTTAATGAATTTGTGAGAGATGTAGATGAGGCAGATGGAGATATATATGGTATAGGAACATATGAAGCGTATTAGAAGGAGGGGTGACGCATAATGAAATTTAAGGATTTTACGCAGGAAGCATACGATGACATACAAAGCTATATGGGAGGAGAAGAACAGTGGGAGGAAATAAACAAAACCTACGGTGTAGTGGAAACCAAAGGTATATTTCAATATGATTATGAATCACAGCTAAGAAACGCGGCAACAGAATATCAGAGACAAAATGAAGAGGCAAGCAATAGTGTAAGAAGGATGTTTGATAATGTAAATGGAGTGGATGATCTATATGCAGCCAGGTTTCGGGACGAATATATGGACTTGGAAAGATTCAGCACTGCAATTAAAGAACTGGCAGCTCTTATTAATGTAAGATCCGTTGAGAATATATATACGATGGATTGCCAGACATTGAAAACAAAAGCTGGTAATATACAGGCAAAAGTGGACTCGAAGATAACAGAGTATTATAAAGAGCGATTCTATTCAGTGGATTCTAATGGAAAGACAGTTATGAACTGGGACGAAATAAACTATGAGATGCGGAAGGAATTTGTACCAGATGCAGAGCTGCAGGCACTTGTATCAGTATTTCCAAAGCTGTCCACAGATGATGAGGAAGAAACCATAGCAAATATAGAGAACATGCTGCGCGCAGGTTATGGAAACGCCAAGGATGATGAGTGGATAGATAATGCAGATCTGGAAGACCCTAAGTATTACAGTGTGAGTGTCACGAATACATTTAAGAGGGCGGTGGATATATATAAGACAAGTATGGATATAATTGACTATTACAGCGAAAAATGTGCATACAGAAACGACGAGATTAGTGATGAAGCGCTTGAAGAGATGAAAGAGCAGTACAGAGTGTCATCCCTGTTTAAAGCAATGGTTGATAGCTACCCGACAATAGGAGTTGCATATAATGGAAAAAACGATGGATTTACAATACATTCCGATAAAGAGAAAAATGTGACCGTATCCGTATGCCTGAAAGAGCTGCCGTTTGATGTAAGCATATGCAATATTACAGACAGCAATGACAGGGAGATATTGGACAAATATTATAACGTCAAGGTAACAAATGGAACTATTAATGAAAAAGTAGGAAAAGAAAATGAGAAGGTCAATCAGATAGATGCGTATGGAATGGTAGATAATCAGATTGTAAGCCATGTACTTCCACACGGCATGATTGAGAATACAAAGCAGAATCTTGAAAATCAAAAGGAAGAGGAAAAGACTGAATGCAGAGTATTTTTTGATGTAACAAGTAATACTTTAAAAGGTAAGATTATTGATGAAGCTATAGGCCTTTCAGCGGTAATAATAAATGAAACCGTAGGAGATAAGATTAACAAGGCTAACGCAGCAATAAATTATTTGAATGACTTAAATGCAGCATATGATGAAAATAATGAAAATGTACAAAATAATGCAGAAATTGATGAAGCAAAAGACAGACTGACAGAAACAGACTTTACATGTCAGGACATGATAGAAGATGCCAATTATTTCGGCATGGATATGGAGATAACCAGGGTAGGTGACACCTATATCTGTGATAATATCACGATGGATGTGGAGAAAGTGACGAAGATGGTGGATGCATATAATGCACAGGCAGAGCCGAAACAGCAGGTAAGTATTGATGACTTGGAGGACTATGCCAGGGGAGCAGGTGATAAAAATCAGAGAGAGGATGACGAAGACTATAAGGCTTTGAAGAAAGCAATATCAGTTCTTATGATAGCAGCATGTATGTTATGTATGGTGACAGCATGTGAAAAAAAGGATAAGAAGGAAAATGACACATCAGCAGCACAGGCAACAGAAACAGATTGCACGGCAGCAGAGCGTGTGACCACAGAGCCGGAAGGTGAAATCACGATATCAGAGATGATAGATCAGAGGATTAAAGAGGAAGGGAAGATAATGATATATAGGATGCATTTTGGTCCGTCAAAGACTCCTTTGGAAATAACAGAGGATTTAAACGTAAATATTATATCGTATGATGGGAAAGAACTTATCGATTATGGAAATAGCTCTAATCGCAGAGGGGAGACCAGACTTGGTGACATAATACATAATAAAGTGGATTATTCAACATATAATATAGGCGCATATGGTGGAAACTGGAAGCGACATCGTTATGTGTCTGGTGGAGACGAAAAGTATGTGGAAGAAGAAGGCTATGTACAGCGCGAAATCACTACAGATGATTCGGGAAATAATACCCAGATGGAGACACTGTATTCGTATTCAAAGGGAACTCTTTATACAAGAGAGGAGGGAAGTGAGGTATGGAATCAGACAGAGAAAGAGGACAGTCTAGATATAGTATCATTTGGAACATTTGAGAGGATAAAGCTGGATGGAAAAACATACATGACATTCTGCGTAAGAGATAATTTGAATCTGATAAAGTATTATATAATTCCGGACAATAAATTCACAGAGAACAAGACAGTTGTATATGACACTCCGGGATCAGAGGGAACCACAGTCAATACAGTGGATTACCTCAAAAAATACCAGGCGGTTCCCAAAGAAGAGCTGGAGCAGATGATAATTTTCCCAGGCAGCGAAAAAGCGGAAAGCTCACAGGCTGCAGATTAAATACGGTATGATTGCTTATGCAATTATATATAAAAATTATTTTAAGGAGGACATGAAAATGGCAGCAGGACGAGTCAACCGATACACAGATAGCAAATCAGTTCAGCATGTAAAATTCATTCAATGCCGGATTCCACACCACAGGCTGTGGTGTGGAATTGTATTGTATTTGTATTGTGGCTTTATTTCAAGAGCAGCAGAGCTGCTTTTAAAATAAGACCATAATTTTATACATTAACAGGAGGACAGAAAAGTCATGATAAAAAGCGGAGACAGTAAAGAAATAAGACTTAAGGAATTTAGCTATGCGCTGGAGAGAATGGAGAGTTTAAAATCAGGAAATGAGCTGACTAATAAGATAGTTGAAATACAGGGAACCCAGATACACAGCAAAGGAGACAGCGTGCCGGAAATAGAGAGCATAAATACTTTTCTGACAACGATTTCATTTGCCGTGGAGGATTTATTTAATAATACATATGAGGTATTGAATAATTCGCTAGAGCAGTATATAGCCTCTGATGAAGCGATTGGAAAATTATGGGAACAAATACAGAACGATAATGACGAAAAGGACAGTTCGGACCCATTCAAGGATGTAGTTATTAATTTTCAGTCAGGACATGATGAAGAAAGCAATATCAGTTCTTATGATAGCAGCATGTATGTTATGTATGGTGACAGCATGTGAAAAAAAGGATAAGAAGGAAAATGACACATCAGCAGCTCAGGCAACAGAAACAGATTGCACGGCAGCAGAGCTTGTGACCACAGAGCCGGAAGGTGAAATCACGATATCAGAGATGATAGATCAGAGGATTAAAGAGGAAGGAAAGATAATGATATATAGGATGTGTATTGCCGAATCAAATACACCTGTAGAAATAACAGAGGATTTAAAAGTTAATATTATCTCATATGATGGAGAGAAACTAAAAGGCTATGATAATCCTGATGATTTCCTTATGGAGACCAGACTTGGTGACATAATACATAATAAAGTGGATTATTCAACATATGATATAGGCGCATATGGTGCAAGTTGGAAGTGGCATGATACCAAGTATGGATATGAAAAGTATACAGCTGAGGAAAGGTATGTACAGAGGGAAATCACTACAGATGATTCGGGAAATAATGCCCGGCTGGAGACACTGTATTCATATTCAAAGGGAACTCTTTATACAAGAGAGGAGGAAAGTGAGATATGGAATCAGACAGAGAAAGAGGAAAGTCAAGATATAGTATCATTTGGAACATTTGAGAGGATAAAGCTGGATGGAAAAACATACATGACATTCTGCGTAAGAGATAATCTGGATTTGATAGAGTATGATATTATTCCGGACAATAAATTCACAGAGAACAAGACAGTTGTATATGACACTCCGGGAACAGAGAAAACCACAGTCAATACAGTGGATTACCTTAAAAAATACCAGGCGGTTCCCCAAGAAGAACTGGAGCAGATGATAGTTTTCCCAGGCAGTAAAAAAGCGGAAAGCTCACAGGCTGCAGATTAAATACGGTATGATTGCTTATGCCAACAAGTTTGCAGAGCTCAGACCTTTATTTGTAAAAGTTTATCAGAACAAGAGGAGAAGCAATATGGCAAGTCTGTTAGAACGATTAAAATATATAATAGAAGATATTTTTGGAAAGAAAACCTATGCAGAATCTCAGAGAGATAAATATAAAAAAGTAGTAAGGAATTTGGAAAAAGAGTTAAAGAAAACAGACAATTTAAGTGATGTTATGGCTCAATTAGCAACAGATTACAATACAATGGAGATGAATCCGGATTCTGCTCAGGGAAAACTCAGCGACACTTTTGTAACAAAGGAAAGTGAAAATCGCGAGGCAGTAGAAAAACTGGGGGCTGATTTTAAAGAAATAATTGCAGAAGTAAAATCAAAATTGGAATTTGCAAGAGATGAATATAATTACTGGTGTGACGAAGCAAAACGTGAAGATGATGAAATGAAGATATATCAGCAGCAATATTATGAAGAGGAAGAGAGATTAAGAAGAGAAGCTGCGGAGGAAGAGGCAAGGCGAAAAAGAGAAGCGTCATAGGTTGATTAGTTAGTTATGGGAAAGGAGAATGTATGCAGGATTTTAAAATGTCAGGAAGCAATATGAATGAACTGCTGACTAACATGAAAGCAATAAAGGAAAGAATAGATGATTCCTACGATGAATTGACCCGGCTTATGTTGCGTATTGAGAGTGATGAATTGTGGAAGGGAAAAGAGAAAACTACTTTTATGGCATATATGGGGCTGATGCAACAATATCATAAAAGTTTTTCAAAGGCTAACGGTGACAATCCGGTGCAGCAGGCAATCGATGCATTAAAATCTCATGGTGACAGAGTAGATGATTTTTATGATGAATTTCAGGAGTATAAGGATATGGAGGACATGTAATGAGATTTACGGAGCATGAAATGGTGTTTTTTAATAGTATTACAAAAGGAAATGAGGTATTTGGAATTCCGTTAAAGTTCCGACCACAGAAAGGTCATGAAGAGGAAGTTAAAAAAACTATAAATGGACTGATAGAAAAGGGTGTGCTTGCATCTGAAACGGAATTGACGAAAATGGGATTTTTGCCGGCAAGAGCATTGGAATGTTATAAGGAAAGCCGGAATCATGTTATTATAAATTATTTACATATTGCACTTTTGGAACAAAGAGAGGCAATTGTGATCATTCCCTTGAAAAATAGAGAATATGAGATGTTACGGCTGCCGAGAGTCGCTGTCTTATATTTATTATTGAAAATATATCCGGTATTACAGACTGGAACAGTATCAGAAAAGGAGCTTTTACAGCTGCAAGATATTGATTCTTTTTTAAGAGAAGTAAAAGACTGCAAAGAGAATATCATGATAGGAGAATTTCAGGATAATGCATTAACAAAAGAATGGCTTTATTATTGGAAGAATAATCAGATATTTGAGTATGACCTGAATCGGCAGATAAAAAGAGAAGTGGGTGCAGTACAAGTAAGAAGAGAATTACTGAGACTTCTGGCAATTGATGAGGAGGTAAAAAATTATGCGTAGTAGCGTAGATACGGCCTGCAGCGGATCCTCAGAAGAAATAAAAATAGGTGCCGGTGTTTTGGATTATATAAGTGAATTGGGAAATATCCAGGCAAAGATTTTGGAGGCATATACCTATAGTGAACAGTGTGTACAAAATATAGAATCAGAGGATACATATCAGGGGGAGGCCAGAGAGGAGATGCTTGCATTTTTTAAATCCCTAGCCAGTAATATGCAGAAAATGACATTTTTGTATCAGGCGGCAGGAACGTACATTCAAAATGCTTATAATACTATGTATTATAATGAACAGCAGGTTGTGGAATGGGTCATTGGACAAATTGGAGGAAATGAATAAAAGTTATGGAAGAAGAAATAAAAAAAGCATACATGGATTGGAGTGAAAAAGGTGTAAGCTATTTAAATTGTATGTATGTGTATGATACAATGATGGATGTGGACGAGGCACTGCAGACCTGTGATACAATTTTAGATGAAATTGACCTGGGAATTGACTATACATCTAGGGAAAAGGATATTGACAGGCTTTTAGAGGGGCATGGAACCCTTCACCGTTATATTGATGTCTTAAATTGTTACGTGGATGATAAGCTGGATCAGCCTTTAAAGAAAGATTTCAAGAAAAATGCTACAGAAACAATCAGCCGAATCCATCTGGAAGACTTTGAGGTAGATAATACACTGGGACTGACAGAAAATAATTATATAACCGGCGGAATGGGATATGCCGGAACCATGGTAGAACAGGAAAAAGCAAAGCTGACTTTTGCAGATTTTATTGGAACTTCTGACGGAAAGGCGGATGGAAATGGGCTTCATATGGCATATACCAATGGAAGTGTAGAAGATTTTGCAAGTATCTTTGCAGCACAGTATGAGGCAATGAAAGCATCTGGAGCTTTGGGAGAAGACAATAATCTTACCCAACAGGAATTTTTGGAGCAGTTTTATAGGCAGGGAGAATTTACCCATGACAGCAGTAACCCATTTTTAAACTTTGTTTCGTCCGTATTGGATATCACAATTATCAAACCTGTCATAGAGGCATGTACCGGAGAAGATTTGATAACCGGAGAAGACCTGACAGACATGGAACGTGGACTTAAGGTGGTCTTTGCAATGGTGGATTTGGTTACGCTTGGAGGCGCCATTGCAGCAACAAAGTTCTCGGAAATGGGATTAAAAGAAGGACTTAAGGCATTTGGAAAAACAGCCCTGATAGACTTTGCGGGAAATACAGCAGCCTGTGGTGTGGGAGCACTGGGAGAAACCTTTGACTGGCCGGTGCCTATAACAATGATGCTGAGTCTTGCAGCAGGAATCACGGTAAGTATTTCGGGAAATAAGTTGTTATTTAAAAATGCAGATGGGATAGAGATTGGGTCGAAGACGCTGAGTGATGCTGAGGTTAAAAAAATCGGGGATGTGTTGGATGAAGGACTAGATATAAATTTTGTTAGCGAAGACCTTAATAATATATTAAAAAACAAGGGAGTAACGTTGGAAGAATTTAATGCATTACGATTACGGGATGTTTCAACATTGTCTGAAGAAGAAAGAGTAATGCTTAGGAAAATAGGGGAACAGCTAACAGAGGATGAGAGACTAAAACTTATTGGAAAAAGTACATGGGATAAAATTGTTAATTCGATTAGTAGTGAGGATAGGAAAAAGATTCAAGGATGGAAATTTACACCGAGTGATGAATTGTATATAAAATATAAAGAAATTTATGATAATCCTAAGTATTATAATCAGAAAACAGGTGAAATTCATTGGCCACCAAATGATGGTTTTAAGGAAGGAAGTAAGTGTAAAAAGGTTATACCCACTGATACACTATTTAAGAGATATGGAGCTAATAACGGAGAATTTTTAGGAAACTCAGTAGATTCGTTTGAATCAAGGGCATTAGCACCTCATAGTGAAGGGGCAGAAATTCATTATTATCAATTAGTAGAAGATTATGAATTTACAACTGGAAAAGCTGCACCTTGGTTTGGAAGTGAGGGAGGAGCACAACAGTATGTTGTTTATAAGCCAGATGGATCAAAGTATACTATAAAAGAGTTGGAAGAAACAGGTATAATAGAAGATGTCACAGAGTTGGTAAATAAAGGAGAGATTGTAATTGAGTAATGCACAACACGTATTGAATAAAGAAAATTTAAAAATAGAAAACAAGATAATTACAGAGATGAAAGGAAAAGTAGACCTAGAAAACTATATTTCTATAGTCAATGAAAACGATGTATATGTTGTTAATGAAAATCATCGCGGTAGCAAAAAAGTAAAGTATACAACGGATAATTATGAAAAGGCAGTTATATTTGGAATAGTAAGTTACAAGAAGTTAAATGATAAAATTATAGATCGAGAAAAAGTAAGAGAATTGCGTAAAGCAGTTAATGAAAATGATATAAAATTTGTAAACCAATGTTTTGATGAATTTACAAACATATTTAGTGAAGGCTTCTTTCAAATAAACAAGATATGTATTATAAAAGAGGATGAAAAAGCCAATGTTATTTTTAATGACAACAAAATAGTTGAAAAAGCGTCATTAAGTAGAGCCTTTGTAGCAGCTTTTAACTATTGTAAAAATTATCAAAAAATTATAGACTTTTGTAATAAGTATAAGGAAGTGTTAAAACTATTAAGTATTGATGAAAATGATATTGTAAATGCATATATGTTTTAGTAATGTTATGAATACAAGAAAACGATGTTGTTAATATGTTTGCCTCTAACTGGGCAGTAATGATAACGATAATGTTGGAGTTGCAATAGAAATTACGGTGAGAGTTATATAGGTGTAGAACGTATGGAATTATAAAAAACATTAAAGCTAATGTAGAAAAAATGAAGAATATTATTTTGTGAAAAACTCCTTAAGCAAGACGTGGAGATTATAGAGGAAAAAGAGAAGATAGAACTATAGACAGGATATAGTTTTATGGATATTAGGAAATGCAACCTGTGATGTGGGAGCACTGGGAGAAACCTTTGACTGGCCGGTGCCTATAACAATGATGCTGAGTCTTGCAGCAGGAATCACGGTAAGTATTTCGGGAAATAAATTGCTGTTTAAAAATGCAGATGGGATAGAGATTGGGTCGAAGACGCTGAGCGATGATGAAATTAAGATTGTTGAAAAGGAGATAGAAAAAAATACCAGAACGGAAATGGGAAGTTTTATTTTATCTTATGAGTATGTTCCATTAAATTATATTATTACTATAGAAAATGAAATGCGAACATTTAATGTTACCATAGAGGATAAAGAAAAGGCTTCGACTCCTTTAAGTAGAATAAAAAAATACGAAAGTGGTTTAAGTCAAGATAATATACATGAGGTTATTTGTTTATTAAAAGAAGTATTAAGAGAAAATGACTTTGATTTGTATATATACAAGGATGATAAAGTTTATATTAAGAATAAGCAAGGAGTAAAAAGAATAAAAAGAGTAAAAAGAAGTCAATAAAAGACTGACTATGGAGGTATATAAATGGAAAACAAGGTCTCAGAAAGATACTTAACATTAAGAGAACGGGTTTTAAGATATTCATATCGGGATATGAATTTAAGTTTGGACAACGATGAGCAGGTGTATATAGCAGTGTTTGATATACCATTAAAAAGTAATATTATTGGTTTTCAAACACAAACGTTAGCACTGGTTTTTGGACTTAATACGCATATTTACCATGGGAGCGGAAATGTTATGGTAGATTTAGAGAAAAATGCAGAAGTAATGAAAGCCATGCAATCTGTACTTATAAGTAGCCATCAGGTACTGGGCAGTATGGAAAAAACCGAGAACATAGAGTATTACGAAAGCAAAAATGTAAGGGTGTATCTAAAAACCAAAAAGGGTATTTATTTTAAGGAATTAGAAGGGGATAGTAAAGAAGATAGATTTTTATTAATGCTAATGAATCATGTATTAGGAGCGATTTCACAAATAAAAAAAGGAAAATTATGAACTATGATGTTTTAATTAATACTGCAATTGAAAAAAATGAGGTTTTACAGTTATTACGTGGAGAAAAAGAATATGAAGTTATAGTGTCAGAATTTTCACCAGATATTTTTCCAACAGATATCACATCTGTGTTAGTAGAGTGTTTTTATAAGCAGATTAAAAAGATTGAAAATATTGAAAAGATTTTTACAACAGGACTTGAAAAATTATTATTAGGAGATGCCGGTGATGTTTATATAGCAGTGTTATACTTTGATGCTTGTATTTTTCAGGAAGAAAGAAATAAAGCGACTTTTACATTAGATAGAAAAATAATTGCAGAGAAGATAAGAACAGCACTAAATGAAAAAAAGGAACAATTGCAGGAAAGTGTTACATATAAGAATGGAATGACAAAAAAGAATCCATGGAAAAATATTGAAAATTTTAATAATTACTATTGCAAGAAGTACGACTTTAATATTATTGAATAGGAGATGGCAAAGAAGATAGATTTCTATTAATGCTAATGAATCATGTACGGTAAGTATTTCCGGGAATAAGCTGTTGCTTAAAAATGCAGAGGGGATAGAGATAGGGACTAGGACACTGAATAATGATGAGCTTAAGAGGATTGGTCAGACGATAGAGGAAGGGAATTATTCAAATTTAACAGATTTGGTATCGGCAAAAGAAGCAGAGGTGTATCTGCATTTTCTGGAAAGTGGAAGTACTGCGGGAATGATAGAGGCAGAACTTAGAGCAGTGCGGAAGATAGAAGAACTTATTCAGTCGAATAAGATAGATTATAATGGGATATTAAGGATACGAAATAAGACGGTAAAGTCTGATGTTGAAGTAGTAAGAAAAACAACAGAAGACAGTGTAGAAGATGTGGGGAGACCAGCTATGGATGAAAATGTAATTGAAATAAAAAAACAGGTTAGAAAAGTAATTGAATTGTTGGAACAACGTATAATACTTGAGCCTAACAGACCTATTCTAAAAACATTATATGATAGATATATGAAAGCTGAAGAAATTATATCAAGTAATGAAGATATTAGTAAAATTATGATTAGTGGTGGGTGTAGAGCTTATTTAGATGCGTTTAGTGATTATATGAATCCTTTATTAGGCGAAATGGATAAAGCAGAGAAAATGCTTTCTAATTTAAAAAAGTAGTGTTGAAAGAGGATGCTTGGTTATTTATATGTTTATTCTTTCGGACTCCCAACAACCTATAACTCCTGCACGTCTAATAATTAACCATCATGGCTGCCCAGAAGCAATTAAGAATCCATGATGTTAATTAATAGACGCTAGCGAAATTTTGCCGAGTTGGGTATACGAACGAACATTGAAAAATGACATGCTGATGGAACGCACTCTTAGTAACAAAATGTTGCGAAAGGGTGCGTTTTTCTGTGAAGGTATTTTTATAAATGGTAAGGATATTTTATAAAAGTCAGTATTACAAGCGGTATTTCAGACATAAAAAATGGTCTCTAAAAAGCGGTAATCCATTTACAGATTTTCTTCGTTATACTGATA
>QWCV01001149.1_pt1 | contig 35907 bp, 33 predicted proteins | sample 1972621 | NCBI WGS metagenome assembly QWCV01 (sample SAMN09866699, study PRJNA288562) | Human gut metagenome isolate pre2_stool, whole genome shotgun sequencing... | isolation source: gut | host: Homo sapiens | place: USA: California | reverse complement strand
CGTAAGGGCAAAAACAAGGGCAAACAGATAAGGTTTGAATGAAAAACAGGCGTGAAGCCTTGAAAAATCAATGGTTTTTGAGGATTAGATAGTTAAATCATAATTTGAGAAGGAAGAACGTCTAAATATGAAGAAACGACAGCTCAGTATAGCACTTGCAGCATTTTTAACCGCATCCGCAGTTGCCCCGGCAGCAGGCATGCCTGTGTCTGCTGCATCTTCCGGAAATACGGTTTTTATCAATGAAGTCGAGTCTGATGATCCGAATGGAGGGAATGACTGGATTGAGATAGTGAATACAGGAGATCAGGCCGTGGATATCAGTGGCTGGTTTGTCACAGACGACAAGGGTCTGGAACGGCTTACGAGCAATGAGACAAAGCAATTTCCAGATGGAACAGTGCTGGAAGCAGGAGCGGTAATGGTATTGGAGGACAGTATTGATTTTAGTTTTGGGCTTGGGAAAAGCGATACTGTTTCCTTGTACAACGCAAACAGCAGTCTGAAGGATACCTACAGCTATGACGGACATGCTTTGGGAACTTATTCCAGAGTACCAGATGGGACAGGAGAGTTTGTTGATCAGAGTTCTACAAAGGGAGCGGTAAATGTTACCGCACAGGAACCAGGAGAAGGGGAAAACGGCGAATCCGGACAGAATATGACGGCGCTTGTGATAAATGAAATCAATTCCTCTCCGGATGACTGGGTAGAACTGATGAATACAGGAAATGAAACCATTGATCTGTCAGGGTGTGAAATTCGTGATAATTCCGATGACCATCGGTGGAGATTTCCGGAAGGTTCCACGATAGAACCGGGAGCGCTGCTGGTGGTTGATGCTAAAACAATGGGAAGAATTTATAATGACCAGACAGACACGTTTGAAGAAAATACGTTTGAGGCAGCAATCGGAATCGGGTCTGCGGATTCTATCCGACTTTATGATTCACAAGGGACTCTTCTAGATGAATACTCCTGGACTGAACATGCTTCATATGAAGGAGATGCGGCTCAGGCTTCTTATGGAAGATATCCGGATGGAACAGGAGCATTTGCACTCACAAAAGAGACAAAAGGACAGGCGAATGAATGGTATGCTCCATCTGTTGTAATCAACGAAGTAGAATCGAATGGTGACAGCACAGACTGGGTAGAAATCAAAAATACAGGAGATACTGCGGTAGATATTTCAGGATGGTACCTGTATGATAATGATCCGGTAGGACATGCGTCCGATATTACTCCTGTAGCGGAAGGAACGATCTTAAATCCGGGAGAATACTATGTTTTTGAGGGAAACCGTGATTTTTCATTCGGTTTGGGGAATGAGGACAAGGTATCCATTTATAACAGCGAAGGCGCGGCTGTTGCTGAATACAGCTGGACGACTCATGCAGCGGGAGTATATGCAAGAATTCCGGACGGGACAGGAGAACTGACGGATTTCCAGACTTCCACTAAAGGAGAGGCGAACCTGATCGTGAATCCCGTGGTGCTTAACGAAGTGCAGTCCAATGATCCGGATGGAGGAGCGGACTGGGTGGAACTGGCAAACCCGACACAGGAAGCGCTGGATGTTTCCGGAATCATCATCAGAGATAATGATGATTCGCATGAGTATGTAATACCGGAAGGGACGACCATTCCGGCGAATGGGTATCTGGTGATTGATGACCTGAATTTCGGACTGGGAAGCGATGATTCTGTCCGTCTGTACGAAGATGGAAATCTGATTGCGAACACTACATGGACCGGGCATACAAGTCCGACCTGGGGACTTTATCCGGATGTAAACGGACAGGAGTACAGGAATACGCAGGAAGCAACTCCGGGAGCAGCGAATAAGTTTGCGGATATTCCGGAAGTAATCGCATGGCCGGGAGCAGAAGAGGTTACCGTATTTGATACAGAATCTACATTTCTGGAAGATTCTTCAGGACTTGACTTTTTTGGAGGACAGTTGTATGCGGTAGATAACGGAACCGGAAAATTCTGGATTCTGGATGTTGCAAAAGACGGCACATTAAGCTTTGCGAATGGATTTGAAGAAGGAAAGAGGATTCGTTTTCAGAAGGATGCATCTGATCCGGCTGCTGCCGGACCGGATGCGGAAGGAATTACAGTAGATGGAGCCGGACTTGTTTATATTGCATCGGAGCGTGATAATAGTCAGAAGGGAATCAATTATAATTCTATTCTGGTGGTAGATCCGGACACAGAAGGATCAGACCTGACAGCAGTCAATGAGTGGGATTTGACGTCTTCTCTGCCGCAGGTATCTGCAAATATGGGAATTGAAGCAGTCGAATGGGTTTCTGACACGGCTGTAACAGACAAACTGTTTGACCAGAATACAGGGGCTGCATTTGACCCGGCAGACTATCCGGATGCGGTCGCTGATGGTGTATTTTTCGTAGCTTTGGAAGATAACGGACATGTTTACGCCTATGTATTGAATGAAGATGGTACATCTGTACAGATTGCAGATATTGATTCCAAACTTGGAGGTGCCATGTCACTGGACTATGATACCTACGAAAATGTTCTTTGGGTGATGACGGATGACGGTTACGGTAATAGAGGAGCAAAAATCACTCTGAATGGAACGGAGACACCGGAAATTGTCCATGTACTTCCGCCGTCAGGTGTGGATACCTCCGCCAATAATGAAGGCTTTGCCATTGCGGATGCTTCTTATACTGTAAACGGACAAAGGCCGGTATACCGGTTCCGGGATGGAGTTACATCCGGTGCACTGACAGTTGGTTCGTTGAATTGTGACTACAGTGAGACATCAGGAGATGATGGACAGCAGACTGGAGGAAATCAGCAGACAGGGGATAACCAGCAGACTGGTGGAAACCAGAACAGCGGAGACAAGAATGCCGGAGGAATGGATGCTCAGAATCAAAACTTTGCGGATCAAAATAAGACTGCCGTTTCTGAAAGTGATTCAGGAACACAGGCACCAAAAACCGGAGACAGCAGTAATGTACTTCTCTGGGCCGGAGCAGCCGTAATTTCTCTTGGAGGAGTAATCAGCGGCTTCATCATGAAAAAGAGACATTTTATGTAATGCTTTGTTAAAATAGCAGAAAGCTTCCGGGGTGAGTAAAAAAATCAGCTCATTCCGGAAGCTTTATTTCCGCCAGAGAGTCAAAAGAAATCACTGTTTCAGTTTCTCCGTCAGAGATGACAAGTTTCTGAAAGACAGAATCAATCCTGGTTACAATTCCTGAAACCTCTTTATAGATTCCAAGAGGTGGCGTGTCAGAATGGTGCATGTCCTCCTGAAAAAAACGAACTGAGAGAGAGCTTCCCTTTTCTACCCGAGAAAGGAGCACGGAAATCTGCAGAGACTTCTCTTCTGACAGAAGTTTTTTCGGGACCAGATTCTTTTTCCAGTCTTCCTCGGCGATTTCCTCTTCATATCCGCGCAGAGCGGCGAAAGGTGAGAAGATCTTTGCGCGGCCGGCAACGGGCATACGGGGATGCCGGTAGGATGGTTCCGGACGGGAAAGATGCAGAATATCCTGATATTTTGCAGTGACGATGCGTCCTTCTGCTGAATTTTTATAGTCTGTCATGGCAACATTTCTCCTTTTTATATGGCGGAAACAGATCAGGCCTTGTGGCCGCCGATCTGCCCGTTGCGTTCCCGCATGGTAGCGCCGTCTAAAAAACTGGTACCTTTCAGTACCGCATTTTTTCCAAAGCGCTTCCGGATATCCAGCATGGATTCCTGAAGCTTCTTTTCTTTTTCCAGCTTCTTTGTGTCGGTAAACAGATTGAGCTGATAGATCCCGTCATCTTTCATTACCCGGTTTGCAGTGATTGTAATACGGCGTATCAGAAGACGGGGATCTGTGATCTGCTCAAACAGCTCTGAAGCTGCCTGGATCAGGCTGCCTGCCAGATTGGACGGAGGATCCAGACGGATCGTACCGTGTGCGCCTTTCGGAACTTTCCGGCCGTAGTGATCGATGTGAACTTCTCCGTGATATGAGCCGCTGTCGCAGTTTTCACGGTCATAGCCGATTCCCAGAGTCAGAGAATCTGTCGTCAGATTCTGTTCCAGAAGACGGTAGGAGAGACTTTCTGTCATCTCCTGGACGACGATCCGGGCTTTCTGATGGTCATAAGGGCAGGAGAGCACCTGGCCCTCACTGGTGCTGTTGTCCGAAGGGCGGTATGATTTAATATCCTGCATGGTGCACGGCTCGATCCCCCAGGCATGATCGATGAGGATTTCCGCATCAATACCAAATTCCTTGTAAAGCATATCTTCTTCTGTGAGGCTGGCCCGTGCCAGCTCGCCCATCGTATGAATCCCGTGCTTTTCCAGACGTCTGACGGTACCGGCACCTGTCTGCCAGAAATCGGTAAGCGGCTGATGATCCCAGAGAAGATACCGGAAAGATGCCTCATCAAGCTCGGCAATCCGGACGCCGTCCGGGTCCGGAGGCGTGCGTTTGGCAACGATATCCATGGCAAGTTTGCAAAGGTACAGATTAGTCCCGATTCCTGCGGTGGCGGTGATGCCGGTGGCGTAAAGGACTTCGCGGATCATTGCTTTGGCAAGGTCATGGGCGGACATCTGATAATGCTCCAGATAGGAGGTCACATCCATAAAGACTTCATCGATGGAATAGACATGAATGTCCTCCGGGGCAATGTATTTCAGATAGATAGAATAGATCTTTGCGGAAAGTTCCATATAGTAGGCCATACGGGGAGGGGCAACCAGATAGGAAACCGTAAGCGTCGGGTCCTGTTTCAAGGCATTTGCGTCAAAGGAAGGCTCTCCAAGAGACAGCCGTCCGTTTTGATTCAGTGCAGTATGACTCTGGATGGCGGCCTGAAGCCTGCGCGTATTGACTTCCTTGACCTTCTGAATGACTTCAAAGAGCCGTGCCCTGCCGGGAATCCCATATGCCTTCAGAGAAGGGGAGACGGCAAGGCAGATCGTCTTTTCAGTGCGGGATTCATCCGCCACTACCAGATTGGTGGTCAAAGGGTCGAGATGACGTGCTGCGCACTCGGCAGATGCATAGTAGGATTTCAGATCAATTGCGAGATAGGTTTTCATCTTGCGTCGCCTTCTTTCTTTTCAGAGTAACAGATTATACAGAAGCACTTCTTTCTACAAACCATCTTCCGACACGGCTTGGAAATAGAGGATCCGTACGTTCAAAAAACAGATGCTTTTCCTGACCGTGAATGACTACGGTATAACAGTCGCCCCGGGATAAAGCGGATGCAGGCCGGCAGTCCCGGACACTTTCGATGGGAAAGGTACGGCCGTCCGCCCAGGTGATGGCTGTCGGCTGCATATAGCCGGTGGCATCAAAAATGGAAGAAACACTGACATAAATGCGCTCTGTGGTATGTGGACCGGGAGCTGGACTGTGCAGGGTCTGATTCATACAAAGCGTCTCCTTTCCTGAAAATAGTGATCAAACAAAACAAACATATGTTCGAATTCTTCTGAGTTCATCATACTATAGAAAAACAGAGAATGTCAAGATGAAGAAACTTCCAGAAAAGAGAATCGTGTTCTGTTTTTCAGAAGAAAACCAATGGTTTCTTTTTTAACCCAAAGTTTAAAAAGCAGTTTATTGCTTTATGCAGCGGCAGATTGATATAATCAAAGCAGAACCGGACAACAGTTAGCGCGTATAAGGGGAAAAGAAAAATGAAAATCAATGAAATCATAAGAACAAGACGAATCTCGAAGCTTTTCGACCAGTGGGAGTACACTTCATATGTGGCACATTTTCAGTTATACTCAGCGCAAAAAGACTGGGTGAATACGCTGAAAGTGCTGGTGCCGATGCTGAAGTCAGTAACAAAGCGGTGGGATCTTAAGAAGTCTCCCCTTTACCGGCATATCCAGACAAAAAAAGTGGAGACTGAGGACAAATCCAGGATGAAGCAGATGTTGTTAAAAATGATCAAGGAAGATGAAGATACCGCATTTTTGCGGGAAAGAGACGAATTTCAGGATGCCGTCAAAGAAATAGAAGACGAAAACGGGGAATCATAAAAAAGCTTACAAAAACCCCGGTCGTCCGGCACGTGTGTACCGGATGACCGGGGTATATTTTTGCATTTTTCCTGTTGGTTATGCCTGCTGTCGTCGTTTCCCGGACCGGATTTTGATCAGATCGTAAATAGATACATAATGAAGTTCATCATTGTAAGCTGCTTCCGCATGGTAGGTGATCGGCAGCAGTCCGTTTGTCTCATTGTGAATCTCCACGCCGCGTTTCAGCCTTTCCAGAAACAGTTCTGTCTTTTCGTGGGAGTTTTCCCGGAAGATGGCGAGGAAAGTACGGCCGCTTTTTCTGCCGATAAAACACAGATCTTCCGCAGAAACCCGGAGAATATCCGCAAATTCCCGGAATACAGCATCTCCCGCCTCGTGCCCGTAAGTACGGTTCAGACGGTGGATATTGTCAAAAGAAATCACCGCGCAGGAAATGTCATCTTCCAGTACTGTTTCAGAAAGCTTTACGAGTTCGTTTTTTAGTGCGGAGGTATTCGGAAGCCGGGTCAGAGCATCTGTCTGGGCCAGCTGGAACAGCCGCTGTTCTTTCTTTTTCTGACGGTTCCAGGAAATCAGATCAAAAGCCAGAAACGCAAGGCATCCGAAAAGCCCGGAAAAGAGAAAGATGGAATATTCCGTGGATAAAAAGTGTTCAGCACGGAGCAGAATACAAAACGCCATAAAAAAGAATACGATGAATATACCCTGTATCCATTTTAAAGCTCTATAAGATTTCATTACCAATCATCTCCTTTGATGTTCCAATAGCAAACCAGGTATTATAATTAAGTATAGAAAGAAAAAGTAAAAAATATGTGTTTTTTTTCTTTGAATTTTATGAAAATCGTATCATAGTCTTGTGTCAAGTAAAATTTTAGATACAGGATGTTGATAACTATGTGGAAAGAGTGGATAACTTTGTGGACATGTTCCAAAAACGTTTGGATAAAGCTTGGAGAATACGTAGAAAAAAATAGTTGGTTTTCGACACGGGAAAGTGGATAAAGGGTAAAAAAGGAGGATAAAAAACCAGATTGAAGAAAAAGTTATCCACATAATAGGGAAAAGAGGGAATAAAAGAAAATAGAGCGGATATAGTAGGGAAAAGCCCGATTTTTAAGAGAAACTGAAGGATAGATACTAATAAACCGGGGAAAGAAAAGAGGAAAAAAAGAAAGTTATCCACAACTTTATCCACATAAGGTGGACAGTTTTGCATGTGGAGAAAAACGGTGTGAATATCGTGGAAAAAAGGAATCAGGATGTGTAAAAAGAAAAGTGGATGGAAAAGTGGATTTTTTTCACTTTCTTTCCGAAGATATGGTAAACTATAAGGTACGAAGAAAAACAGGGGAGACATATGATGAAAAGAAAAATGAAAAAAATACTGGCAGGACTGCTCTGTATTGCAGCGGTTACAGTGCCCGCATCAGGAGTCAGTGCGGCGGATGCAGAGGAGGAGGCGAAGCAGTCCTATGCGCTTCCGGTTCAGAGTAATGAGGTTGAAAACTGGCCGGAAGGTCCTGCAGTCTATGGAAAGTCGGCCATTGTGATCGATGCCGATACAAAGGCGGTACTTTATGCAAAGAATATTGATGATGAGCACTATCCGGCGAGTATTACGAAAGTGATGACAGCACTTCTGGCGGCGGAAAATGGAGATCTGGAGACTGGACGGGTGACGATCTCACAGGAAAGCGTGGATTTCCTCGAACCGGGGGACGCTTATATCGGGATGCGGCCGGGAGAGGAGATATCCCTGACGGATGCGCTGTACGGGGTACTCCTGGCATCGGCAAACGAGGTGTCCTACGCGGTTGCGGAAAATATCGGCAATACACTTTCAGGAACCGGAACGGGATATGAAAAGTTTGTGGCGGCCATGAATGACCGGGCCGGGGAGCTTGGTGCCACCCATACGCATTTTGTCAATCCGCACGGCCTGCAGGATGAAAATCATTATACGTCGGCACATGATATGGCACTGATTTCGTCAGAGCTGTTTTCTCATCCTGAGCTCATGGAAATCATGCAGACATATGAGCATACGATTGGCCCTACCAATCTGGAGACAGAGTCCCGGACATTCCAGCAGAGGCATGAGATGCTGGTCAGCTGGAACGATCATTATTATGAGTACTGTGTCGGAGGAAAAACAGGATATACTGATGAGGCCGGAAATACGCTGATTACTCTTGCGGACAACGGAAAAATGCACCTTGTCTGCGTGGAGATGGAGACAAGAGGCCAGCACATTTATGATGATACAAGAAGTATTCTGGATTACGCGTTTGAGAATTTCACCCGGCAGGAGGTAGAAAGCAGTGTTCTGGAGCAGGCCCGGAAAGAAGCACATGCAACTGTCACGGAGACAGAACCGGTTTATGTAAGTCTTCCGGCTGACGCTTCCCAGGAAGACCTGAAGTTTGAGACCGGAGAAGAAAATGGAGAGTCCATGCTGTATCTGACGTATGAAGGACAGACTGTCGGCAAAGCAAAAGCGGATGTCGATGAGAAAGCCGTGGCCCGGAAGGAAAAAGAAGAGCAGGGAACAGCATCGGTTCTGGACACCATCAAAAATGTATTCGAGGGCGGCTGTAATCATTGTGGCAGTTGTGATTCTGATTCTGGTATTCCGCAGAAGAAGACGGAGATCGTTCCTGAGGACGAGCAGACGGCAGAAGCGTCTGGAGCGTCAGAGACGGAGAAGAATGAAGAGAGCCGCCAGAAGAAGCAGAAGGCGCGGAAGGAAAAGATGGTAAAAATACTTGACGCATACGAAAACTATCAAGTATAATAAACGAAGTATGGGACAGACCATACATAAATATATCGAAAAAGCGATGACGAAGAGAGTAAGACAGATGTCAAAAGCCTTCAGCGAGCCGGAGATGGTGTGAGCCCGGTGTAAGTAGACCCTGCCTGAAGATCACTTCCGAGCTGCAGACGCTGAACGGGAATCCTACTAAGCGCTGCCGGTATTCTGCCGTTACCAAGAGCGCATATGAACGTATGCAGTAACAGGTGGTACAGCGAAAGATTATACTCTCGTCCTATTACGGACGGGAGTTTTTTTTCTTAGAAAAATTCTAAAAGGAGAGAAGAGCATGTATCAGAAAGTTTCAACCGATTTGAAATTTGTTGACAGAGAAAAAGAAGTAGAAAAATTCTGGGAAGAAAACCATATTTTTGAGAAGAGCATGGAAAACAGAAAAGAAGGCGAGACATACACGTTCTATGACGGACCTCCGACGGCCAACGGAAAACCGCACATCGGACATGTCCTCACCCGTGTTATCAAAGATATGATTCCGAGATATCAGACGATGAAAGGAAAGATGGTTCCGAGAAAAGCAGGATGGGATACCCACGGACTGCCGGTAGAACTTGAAGTAGAGAAACTGCTTGGACTGGATGGAAAAGATCAGATCGAAGAATATGGTCTTGAGCCGTTCATCGGTAAATGTAAAGAGAGTGTATGGAAATATAAAGGTATGTGGGAGGACTTTTCTGCTACAGTTGGTTTCTGGGCGGACATGGAGCATCCGTATGTTACCTATGACAATGATTTTATCGAGTCCGAGTGGTGGGCATTAAAGCAGATCTGGGAGAAAGGACTTCTTTACAAAGGATTTAAGATCGTTCCTTACTGCCCGCGCTGCGGAACACCGCTTTCCGCGCAGGAAGTAGCGCAGGGATACAAGGACGTAAAAGAGCGTTCCGCAATCGTGCGCTTCAAGGTAAAAGATGAAGACGCTTATATTCTTGCATGGACAACAACGCCTTGGACACTGCCGTCCAACGTGGCTCTCTGTGTAAATCCGGACGAGTCCTATGTGAAAGTTAATGCAGCTGACGGACGTGTATATTATATGGCAGAGGCACTTCTTGATCAGGTGCTCGGCGGACTTGCAAAGGAAGAAGGCGAAAAGGCCTATGAAATTGTAGAGCGCTATACAGGAAAAGAGCTGGAAGGCAAAGAATACATTCCACTCTATGAAGGAGCTGCAAAGGCAGCAGAAAAGCAGAATAAGAAAGCATTTTACGTGTTGTGCGACACCTATGTTACACTGACAGACGGAACCGGAGTCGTTCACATTGCACCGGCATTCGGTGAAGACGATGCCAAGGTGGGACGCCGCTATGATATGCCGTTTGTACAGTTTGTAAACGGAAAGGGAGAACTGACAGAGGAGACACCGTTTGCGGGTATCTTCTGTAAAAAAGCAGACCCGATGGTTCTTGAGGATCTGGACAAGAGAGGACTTCTCTTCTCAGCTCCGAAATTTGAGCACAGCTACCCGCACTGCTGGAGATGCGACACTCCGCTGATCTACTACGCAAGAGAATCCTGGTTTATCCGCATGACAGAAGTCAAAGATGACCTGATCCGCAACAATAATACGATCAACTGGATTCCGGAAAGCATCGGTAAAGGCCGTTTTGGCGACTGGCTGGAAAACGTTCAGGACTGGGGCATCAGCCGGAACCGTTACTGGGGAACTCCGCTGAATATCTGGGAATGTGAATGTGGACATCAGCATTCCATTGGAAGTATCGAAGAGCTGAAATCAATGTCCGACAACTGTCCGGACGATATCGAGCTTCACCGTCCATATATCGATGACGTGACGATTAAATGTCCAAAATGTGGAAAAGAAATGCACCGTGTGCCGGAAGTAATCGACTGCTGGTTTGACAGCGGATCCATGCCGTTTGCGCAGCATCACTATCCGTTTGAGAATAAAGAACTGTTTGAGCAGCAGTTCCCGGCAGATTTCATCTCCGAAGCGGTAGACCAGACAAGAGGATGGTTTTACTCTCTGCTGGCGATTTCCACACTGCTCTTCAACAAGGCGCCGTATAAGAACGTCATTGTTCTTGGACATGTGCAGGATGAAAACGGCCAGAAGATGAGTAAATCCAAAGGAAACGCGGTTGATCCGTTTGAGGCTCTTGAAACTTACGGAGCCGACGCGATCCGCTGGTACTTCTATGTCAACAGCGCACCGTGGCTTCCAAACCGGTTCCATGGAAAGGCAGTCCAGGAAGGACAGCGTAAATTTATGGGAACACTGTGGAATACGTACGCATTTTTCGTACTGTATGCGAATATTGATGAGTTTGACGCTACAAAATATAAACTGGAATATGAAAAACTGTCCGTCATGGACAAATGGCTTCTTTCCAAACTCAATACGCTTGTAAAGACGGTAGATGACAATCTTGCCAATTACCGGATTCCGGAGACTGCAAGAGCACTGCAGGAATTCGTAGATGATATGAGTAACTGGTATGTCAGAAGATGCCGCGAGCGTTTCTGGGCAAAAGGAATGGAACAGGATAAGATCAATGCGTATATGACACTGTATACAGCGCTTGTGACAGTATCAAAAGCGGCGGCTCCGATGATTCCGTTCATGACAGAAGAGATCTATCAGAATCTCGTAAGAAGTCTTGATCAAAGTGCGCCGGAAAGCATTCATCTGTGCGACTTCCCGGAGGTAAATGAGGCGTACATCGACGCGGAACTGGAGCGCTACATGGACGAAGTTCTGAAGATCGTTGTAATGGGCCGTGCATGCAGAAATGCGGCTAATATCAAGAACCGTCAGCCTATCGGCAAGATGTTTGTCAAAGGTGTGGAGGAACTTCCGGAATATTACAGAGAGATCATTACAGAAGAGCTCAATGTAAAAGAAATGGAGCAGACAGAGGATGTCCGGGCATTTACAACCTACACATTCAAACCACAGTTAAAGACAGTCGGACCAAAATACGGAAAGCTGCTTGGCGGTATTAAGAAAGAGCTCGAGACTCTGGACGGCAATCAGGCAATGGATGATCTTGAGAGCAATTCCGAACTAAAATTCACAGTTGATGGAAATGAAGTAGTTCTTACAAAAGAGGATCTGCTCATTGACATGACACAGACAGAAGGATATGTATCTGAAAGCGATTATGGAATTACAGTTGTTCTGGATACCAATCTGACACCGGAACTTCTGGAAGAAGGATTTGTGCGTGAAATCATCAGTAAGATCCAGACGATGAGAAAAGAAGCCGGTTTCGAAGTGACAGACAAGATCCATATAACATATACTGGAAGTGAGAAAGCAGAAACTGTTTTCGCAGAGAACCGACAGGAAATTTCAGAAGATGTTCTTGCTGTATCCATGGAAAAAACAGAGCCGGCAGGCTATGTAAAAGAGTGGAAAATTAACGGCGAGGCTGTTACGATTGGAGTGGCAAAAGAAAACTAATCATCAGACATTCAAAATGTTCAGGAAGGAAAAGGAAGATGTACAGTAAAAGATTTGAGAAAGAAGCTTTTAAAGAGGAAGTAAAGAATAATATTAAAAACCTTTATAGAAAAACAATCGAAGAAGCAACCGGACGGCAGATCTTTCAGGCAGTTTCCCTTGCCGTAAAAGAGACGATCATTGATTACTGGCTTGCGACGCAGGCAGAAATGGAAAAAGAAGATCCAAAGACAGTATATTACATGTCCATGGAGTTCCTGATGGGAAGGGCTTTGGGCAACAACCTGATCAATATGACTGCATATAAAGAAGTCAAAGAAGCGCTGGATGAGATGGGAATCGATCTGAATGCGGTAGAGGATGAGGAACCGGATCCGGCTCTTGGAAATGGTGGTCTCGGAAGACTTGCGGCCTGCTTTCTTGATTCCCTTGCGACACTGGGGTATCCGGCCTACGGCTGCGGAATCCGTTACCGTTACGGCATGTTCAAGCAGAAAATCGAGAACGGATATCAGGTGGAAGTACCGGACAACTGGCTCAAGGACGGCAACCCGTTTGAGATTCGCCGTGATGAGTACGCAAAAGAAGTCCGTTTCGGAGGAGATGTACGAATCGAATACGACCCTGTGACGAAACGGAACAATTTCATTCAGGAAAACTACAGCTCTGTTCTTGCTGTACCGTATGATATGCCGATTATCGGATACGGAAATCATGTAGTCAATACACTGAGAATCTGGGATGCGGAAGCAATTACGGACTTCCATCTGGACGCGTTTAACCGCGGTGATTACAGACATGCGGTGGAACAGGAAAATCTGGCAAAGATGATTGTAGATGTGCTTTATCCTTGTGATGACCACTATGCAGGAAAAGAATTACGTCTGAAACAGCAGTATTTCTTCATCTCTGCCAGCCTTCAGGCGCTGCTGGTACGGTATAAGAAGAAACATGACGATGTCCGCAAACTTCATGAGAAAGTAACCATTCAGATGAATGATACCCATCCGACACTGGCAGTTGCAGAACTGATGCATCTCCTGATTGACCAGGAAGGACTCGAGTGGGATGAAGCATGGGATGTGACGACAAAGACAGTTGCCTATACGAATCATACAATTATGGCGGAGGCCCTGGAAAAATGGCCGGTTGATCTGTTCTCCAGACTCCTTCCGCGTATTTATCAGATTATTCAGGAAATCGACCGCAGATTTATTGAACAGGTCCGCTCCAGATATCCGGGGGATGAAGGAAGAGTTGCCAGAATGGCTATCATCCGCGACGGTCAGGTGAAGATGGCACATCTTGCCATTGTAGCGGGATATTCTGTAAACGGTGTGGCAAGACTTCACACAGAGATTCTCAAACATGAGGAGCTGAAAGATTTCTACGACATGATGCCGGAGAAATTCAATAATAAAACAAACGGAATTACCCAGAGAAGATTCCTCATGCATGGAAATCCGCTCCTTGCAGACTGGGTGACAAAGCGCATCGGAGATGGGTGGATTACCGACTTGTCTCAGATGAGCAGGCTGAAAAAATATGTGGATGATCCAAAAGCGCTTGCGGAATTCCGTGAGATTAAATACCAGAACAAGCTGCGCCTGGCAGAATATATTAAGAAATATAATGGAATTGAAGTGGATCCGAGATCGATTTTTGATGTGCAGGTAAAACGTCTCCATGAATACAAACGTCAGTTTTTGAATATTCTTCATGTGATGTACCTGTACAATCAGATCAAAGATCACCCGGAGATGTATTTCTATCCGAGAACGTTTATCTTCGGCGCAAAGGCAGCGGCAGGATATGTCCGTGCCAAGGAGACAATCAAGCTGATCAATTCTGTTGCGGATGTCATCAACAATGACAAGAGCATCAACGGAAAGATCAAAGTTGTATTTATCGAAGATTATCGTGTATCCAATGCAGAGATCATCTTTGCGGCAGCAGATGTCAGCGAACAGATTTCCACAGCATCCAAAGAGGCATCCGGTACCGGAAACATGAAATTTATGCTTAATGGTGCTCCGACTCTTGGAACCATGGATGGTGCCAATGTAGAGATCGTTGAAGAAGTTGGAATTGAAAATGCATTTATCTTCGGACTTTCATCCGATGAGGTTATCAACTTTGAGAACAACGGCGGATACAATCCGGCAGATATTTACTTTAATGACTGGGACATCAAACGAGTCGTTGATCAGCTGATCGACGGAACGTACTCCAATGGAGACAGGGAGATGTACAGAGATCTCTACGATTCACTTGTCAACACACACGGTCAGGAACGTGCGGACAGATACTTCATTCTGAAAGACTTCCGTTCTTATGCAGACGCACAGAAACGTGTGGAAGAAGCATATAAAGACAGAGAAGGATGGGCTAAGAAAGCGCTCATGAATGTTGCATGCTGCGGCAAATTCTCTTCTGACAGAACGATTCAGGAATACGTAGATGACATCTGGCATCTGGACCACATTAAGGTTGATGCATAATTCGCCTGCAAAAAGGACAGGAATAAGAATAAAAATCCTCTCATACGTTGTATGGGAGGGTTTTTTATGCTTCGGAAATGGAAAAAATATGGCTGTATTTTGTTTCTTCTGATTGCGCTGCCATATGTAATCACGATTTTTATCAACGGGCCGATGCGCCTGGCGCCTCCACGGCAGGAGGAAACAGAAGTAATGGTGCAAAGCGGGGAAGATGACAGGCTTTTGACCATGTCTCTGGACGCGTATGGAATGGGCATGCTGGCAAAAGAGATCTCGATGGAGATGGATATAGAGACGATCAAAGCGCAGGCGGTCATTGTGCGGACCGGGATCTACAAAAAGATGACAGAGCAAAAAGAAGGAGAAGAACTTGTTTTTACCGATCATTTTTATACAGTGGACGAAATGGAAAAAGAGTGGAAGAGCCATATGCAGGAATATTATGAGAAGCTTTCAAAAGCGTGGAATGAGACGAAAGAAAGAATTCTTGTCTATGAGGATCATCCGGCATATACACCGTACTGCCGTCTGACAAATGGAAAGACAAGAGATGCGAAAGAAGCACTCGGAACGGATCAGTATCCGTACCTGAAAAGTGTAGACTGTGCGGAAGACAAGGACGCGGAGGATGCGTTTCAGTCAAAAGAAATCGATGGAACCGGGTATGAAATCACAAAGCAGGACAGCGCCGGATATGTGCTGGAGATCAGGCAGGGAGAAGAGACAATGGATGGAGATACGTTCCGGGATCGGTGGGAGCTTGCTTCGTCCTGCTATACATTGAAAGAAGAAAATAAAAAAACGACCGTCATCACTCAGGGTATCGGCCATGGACTTGGAATGAGCCAGAATATGGCCGAATCCATGGCGAAAGAGGGAAAAGACTACAAAGAGATTCTGAATTATTTTTTTGAAGGAACTGTCTTAAAAGAAGTTGCGGAAATTTTGAAAGACGCAGAATAAGCTTCCTGGTTTCTGGCAAAGATAATGCCAGAGGTGATGAAGATGAACAACAATAAGCGCGCTCCTAAAAAACGTCGGGGAGCAAAAATCGGGCTGGCAGTCTGCATGGCGGCAGCAGTAGTTCTGACGGGTGTCTATACATTTCAGCAATACAAAAGCAATGTTAAAAATGAGATGGCAAAGATTGAGGAGGAAAGCCGTCAGGAGCTGGAAGAATACCAGAGCGCAGATGCGGGGGATGTAATCAATGATTCTACAGACGATGTGACAGAAGAAGGAGTCTCTGATTTTTCCGGCAGCGGTATTTCTGAAGAGGCAGAGGATCCTGCATCCTCCGGCACAGATGCGGCAGATAACGGTACTGCGTCCGGCGGCCTGTCGTCTCAGAACAACGGTACAGCAACCGATCAGAGTTCGGATGTCACAGTTCCGGATACTGCTTCTATTGACTCTGCAGAAACGGCAGGGGGCGGAAGTGGGATCAATTTCAGTGAAGAGGACAAGCTGATCTGGCCGGTCAGCGGAGCAGTGCTGATGAACTACAGTATGGATAAGACTGTATACTTCGCAACACTGGAAGAATATAAATACAATCCGGCTTTGATTATTGGAGGCGCAGTCAATGATCAGGTTATTTCCGCAGGAAAAGGAATTGTCAAATCCATCGACAAGACTCCGCAGGAAGGAACGACGGTTACAGTAGACATGGGAAACGGATATGAGGCGATCTACGGACAGCTCCAGAACGTTCAGGTAAAGACGGGAGACAGTGTGGAAGCCAAAACCGTACTTGGTTATCTGGCAGAACCGACCAGATATTACAGCGTAGAAGGCTGCAATCTTTACTTCGAATTCCGTAAAGACGGACAGCCGGTTGATCCGTTACAATATTTAAGTGAATAGCATCCAGGGGCAGCTCTGACAGAGAGAGTGCCCCTGGATTTTTTATAGGAGCTGTATCATTTGGCAAGCACCTCATAAGCCTGACGATTCTTTTCAATCAAGCGCCGGGAAATGGACATGACATCCTCATCAGCAGCAAGCTGCTCCTGTTCAGCTGACGAAAACTCCATAACCAGATAACGGGGAACATTGTTTTTCAGGATGACTACTGCGCCGCTCTCATCTACAAGGCGGGCTACTTTAGAGAAATTCTGGTTTGCCTCTGTAATGGAGACCAGATTGTTTGTATTGATATTCATAGGGAAACCTCCTTTGCTTTCGTTACTTTTATTATATCCAAAAATAGGAGAAATTCAACCTATTCCCTGTGAATTTTTGTAGCTAAGGGGAGGTCAGAATCTCTACAATCTTCTCCAGTGGGAACTCTGAAAACGTATGTGACTAAGAGAAATAAATATGCTAAAATCAACTTATAATGCCAGGGGAAAGGAGTCGGAGAGACGGCAATGAGTAATTGGAATGATGCAGAAGTCGTAAAGCAGCAATATGCAACTGAAACAAATTTGAATATAAGAATCGCTATTCACGAAAAATATTCAACGAATAAAATGGGGTTTGGAAACTGGATCTTTTCTAATTATGAAATTTCTGATGGGATGAAAGTGTTAGAATTGGGATGCGGAACAGGAGATATGTGGAAAGACAAAGAAGCAATGATTGCTTCCTGCTCAAAATTGGTACTTTCTGATTTTTCTGCTGGTATGGTCAAGGTTTCCAAAGAAACTGTCGGCATCCATGATAATGTTGAATACCAGGTTATTGATATTCAGGATATACCGTTTGGGGACGAAACATTTGACATCGTAATTGCCAATATGATGCTGTATCATGTGCCGGATTTACATAGAGCGTTGACAGAGGTAAGGCGCGTGCTAAAAAAGGGTGGAAAATTTTACTGCGCTACCTATGGAGAACATGGGATTACGGAGTATCTTACGAAGTTGTTTTCTAAATATGGTATTGAAGACAGCATAAATAAAAATTTCACACTTCAAAATGGAGACGAAATACTGGGAAAATTTTTCTCAAAAGTTGAGAAATTAGAATATGTGGATTCGCTGCAAGTAAGGGAAGTGGACGATATGGTCGAATATATTTATTCGTTATCCAGCATGATGCCGTTGCGGAATGTGCCTAAGCAGGATGTTAAGAATATGTTACTTCAACATACTTCCAATGGCATATTACATGTGCCGAAAGAATACGGGATGTTTCGAGCGGAGTAGAAATGATTGCAAACAGCGGAATCATTTGATAACTATTGTCAAATTCTGTCGGAGAAAATATGTTTGACAGTTCTGCCCTGGTGTGATAACATAAATTGGTCAAAATTGAAAAGCAAAGCAAAGATCATATGGTTTTCCTGTTTCAGAATTAAACAGGCATATGGTCTTTTTTATTCTGTGTAAGAAGGAGAGAGAAAATGGAAAAGACGAATGAGTTTATGAAGACCGGAAAGGTATTTCCGCTTCTGATGTCCATGTCGGTCCCTATGATGCTTTCCATGCTGATTCAGTCGCTGTATAATATTGTCGACAGTATTTATGTATCAAGGCTTGGAACGGACGCTTTGACGGCGGTTTCTCTTGCGTATCCGCTGCAGAACGTGGTGACATCGGTAGCGGTTGGAATCGGAGTCGGAATCAGTTCGGCCATTGCGATCCATCTTGGGGCCGGAAGGCAGGAGAAAGCGAATAGGGCTGCGACTATTGGAATTGCGCTGACGGTGATTCACTGTATTTTATTTGTGATTCTTGGACTGCTTGTCACAAAACCGTTTCTTGCGATGTTCACAAAAAATGAAGTGATTGTGGATCTGGCGTGCGATTATACTTATATTGTACTGTGCCTGTCCTTTGGGTGCCTTTTGCAGATTGCCTTTGAGAAGATTTTTCAGGGAATCGGTGAGATGAAGATTACGATGATTCTTCTTGCGACCGGGGCGGTCATCAATATCATTCTGGATCCGATTATGATTTTCGGACTTCTCGGCTGTCCGGCCATGGGAGTAAAAGGCGCGGCATACGCTACGGTTATCGGCCAGATTACGGCGTTTCTGCTCTATATTGTCGTATATAAGAGACGGCGGTTTGCCGTTCAGATCCATCCGAAGTATCTGAAGCTGGATAAGGCAATGATCCGGCAGATTTACAGTGTAGGAATTCCATCCAGTATTATGCTGACGCTGCCATCGGTTCTGGTCAGTGTGCTTAACCGGATTCTGGGAGGATTTTCGGATGTGTATGTGGCGGTTCTGGGAGTTTACTATAAGCTTCAGACTTTCATTTATATGCCGGCGAATGGAATTGTGCAGGGAATGAGGCCGCTGATCGGCTATAATTATGGAGCGGGAGAAAAAGAGCGGGTGAGAAGCATTATCCGGTACAGCCTGTTATCCGCAGGATGTATTATGCTGATCGGTACGGTGCTGTCGCTTACTGTTCCGGGACAGATTTTCGCGCTGTTTGATGCGGAAGAGTCTCTTCTGCAGGCGGGAATTACGGCGCTTCGGATTATCTGCCTTGGATTTCTGGTTTCCACTATCGGTGTGATTTATTCCGGAGTTTTTGAGTCGATAGGAGAGGGAAAGCATTCTCTTGTAATTTCACTCTTGCGGCAGTTTGTCATCACGATTCCGTGTGCATTTTTGCTGTCCCGCGTTTTCGGACCTGCAGGGGTGTGGATATCTTTTCCGGCCGGAGAAGTCATCGCTGCAGTGGCGGCGGTTATTCTTTTGAAGCGGTTTAAAGAGGGAGCATATTCACCTTTTTAGGAGGAAACATGGAGGAGAAGAAAGAAACGATCCAGAAAAATTATACTTATATTCTGAAGTGCAGTGACGGGACACTTTATACCGGATGGACCAACGATCTGACAAAGCGTCTGAAGGCCCACAACGACGGCAGAGGCGCCAGATACACGAAGACGAGGCGCCCGGTTGTACTTGCCTACTATGAGAGCTTCTCTTCAAAAGAAGAGGCGATGAGGCGGGAATATGAGATCAAACATCTAACACGGAAAGAAAAGGAAAAGCTGATTGAAAATCAAAAAGAAAACCCGGCCTGATGTCAGATCAGAGCCGGGTGAGAAGACTGTGCGTCATGCATGGTCTTTTATTTTGTAATCAGGTTATTACAGTAAGGTTCTTACAGTACGAAAGCGTACATCACGATAAAGTGGCACATGCTTCCGCCCATCACGAAGAGATGGAAAATCTCATGGGAACCGAAATTTTTGTGGCGGTTGTTGAAAATCGGAAGCTTCAGTGCATAGATGACACCGCCGATTGTATAAATGATACCGCCCGCAAGAAGCCATCCGAATGCTGCCGGGGAAAGGGCATTTAAAATCTGAGTGAAAGCAAGAACACAGGTCCAGCCCATTCCGATATAGAGAACGGAAGAAACCCATTTCGGACAGAATACCCAGAAGGCTTTCAGGATAATTCCGACAATGGCGATGCCCCACACGAGAGCAAGAAGGATGGTTCCTGTCCGTCCTTTTAACGTAATCAGGCAGATCGGGGTGTAGCTTCCGGCAATCAGGACGAATATCATCATGTGGTCAATTTTTTTGAGAATCGTATTTGCCCTCTCAGAGAGATCAAACGTATGGTAGGTGGTGCTCGCCGCATACAATAAGATCAGGCTGAGTGCGTAAATACTCAGGGAAATCAGATAAATATGATCCGGCTCCCTTGCGGCCTTGATCAACAGCGGAACTGCAGCAAAAATAGCCATCAGCATTCCGATAAAATGTGTAATGGCGCTTCCTGGATCTTTTAAATGTCTGCTATGTCTATTCATAAAACTACCTCCTGTCTGAACATGCTGAAAAAACAACATGTAGTTTTCGATACTACGTAATCTATATGCTAATATTATATCCGATATTCCAAAAAATCAATAGTAAAATTGCGAAAGAAAAATAAAGATTTGAACAGAAAATATTTAAAATCCACAACTGGACTGGTTAAAAATAATAAAACTGGATGTTTTAAAGAATCCAGTTTGGTGATAATATGAGGCAAGAAACAGAGGAAAGAGGGCAGAATTATGAATCAGAGACATCAGACAACAACTAAACTTGCGCAGACCGCGATTTTCGCGGCAGTGTGTTATGTAGCATTTGCGTTTTTGCAGATAAAAATTCCGGTTCCGGGCGGCGATGCGACGTCGATCCATGCAGGAAATGCATTTTGCGCGCTGGCGGCGCTGATCCTTGGGGGCGGTTACGGAGGGCTGGCCGGAGCAGTCGGCATGACAATCGGAGACCTCCTGGATCCGATTTATATTGTAGGAGCACCGAAGACATTCGTGCTGAAATTCATGATTGGTCTGATTGTCGGGCTTGTTGCGCACAGAATCGCCAAGATCAACGACAGTACCGATAAAAAGTATGTGATGAAATGGAGCACACTGGCATGCGTGGCGGGACTTGGATTTAATGTAATCGCAGATCCTGTTGTGGGATATTTTTATAAGCAGTACATTCTCGGACAGCCGCAGCAGATGGCGGAGACACTGGCCAAGATCAGCGGGGCGGCGACACTGATCAATGCGGTCGTATCGATCGTGCTTGCCGGACTGCTTTACAATGCGGTTCGCCCGGTTCTCTTAAAGAGCGGGTTGATTACGAAAGAGATAAGAAGGACAAAGGCGGTATAAGAAATGAATGACCGGAAAATCAAGACGATAGTAAGTATGGCCTTTTTTACGGCGATTACATTCCTTGGGATTCAGGCGTTCCGGATTCCGGTTCCGGCGGTGGTCGGAACACCGTTTATCCACTTTGGACACGTATTTGTGGTACTGGGGATGCTTCTTCAGGGCGGCAGGAAAGGGGCCGTCACCGGAACAGCAGGGCTTGTCATTTTTGACCTCCTCAACGGATATGTACAGTCCATTCCGCAGGTATTTGTGGAGACGATTGTGAAATGTCTTCTGGTGGGAGCGCTGTTCGCATGGTTCCGAAAAAGAGCAGACGGCGATCAGAAAAAAGAGTACCGGGGCGCCGTGATCTGCAGTATTGTTTACGCAGTTTTAAATATTTTCATTGAGTGGGGAATGGGAATCCTTGGACTGGTCATCACAGGAAGCGGCATCGGCGCGGCAGTGGCAGCATCCACCGCTTCGATTCCGGCAACCGTATTCAATGCAGTCTTTATGGCTGTGGCGGTCAGCATCCTGTATCTGCCGGTGAAACGGATTTATCAGAGAGTAATGTAAAAAGAAAAGGAAGAAATCGCGGATGATTTCTTCCTTTTTTCTGTGTCTTATTTCTTTCCTGCGAATAAGAATCCCATAAACCGAATAAAGACATAGGCAACAAACAGGACTGCGATCACGGTCTCGATCGTCACCACACCGGAGAGGAAAGAGATTGGTCTGCCCATGTTCATCAGGCAGGCGGAAGCCTGTTTCATCGCGATGGCACTGATGACAAACGGGAAAGTGAAGGATGCATAGGACGGATAGAATGGAAGCTTCAGGTATGTCACTGCTTTAACAAGCGAGAACACATACAGGATTGCAGCCACGATCATCAGTCCGATGAGCAGTCCATAGGATTTTGTCTCTACCGACTGGGTATAACCTGCGATACAAAGGCTTGCAGGCGCCGCATAGATACAGATCAGCGGCTTTGCAGGTTCCGGAATTTCCTTAAAATTGATGTACCGGTATGTAACAAGAATCAGCAGTACAACAAGTGAAATCAGGCCGAACCAGAAAGCGGCCGCTCCGATGGTCAGCCGGCCGAATGCCGGAGCTGTCACTGCTGCAACTGCAATTCCTACATAAACGATAAAGTAACTTGCAAATACTTTTGGCATCTGAAGCTTCACGATAAAAATTACTGTAAAATACAGGATCATTACGATGTGAAGCAGGATTGCCAGAATCCAGATCACAAATGCTGCATTTCCGATAAAAGGATTTACATAAGTACTCAAAAGCATGAGTGCCATAGGAAAGGTAGCAGCAACACTTGTCATGATCGGATTTTTCATGTCCTCTTTGATCATGCCCGGAAACAGAATCAGTTTCAAGATAAGCAGGATCAGAAGAAGACCTGCGAGGATACCGCAGAAATAGCGGACTCCTTCGGAATAGCTCTGCAGGAGATTGCCGAGGGCGGCAAGACCAAGCATGACCCCGCTCAAAGGTACGGGTACTTTTTTGATTACATTTTTCATTGTCAGAACCTCACTTAAGCTGTCTGTTCGTCTGTGTTTGTAAGTCCGAGTTCGCGTACAACGATCTCAGCTACTTTTCCGGCACAGAGTCCGGTGAAATAGATGCACTGCTCTTTGTGTTCGCCCTTGCCCATGTCAAATTCTTTTGTCAGGACACGGCAGCATACGGAGTGTTTTCCGTTTGCTTCACGGAACCAGCTGTGAAGTTCGTTTGTCAGTTCCATACATTTTACAACCTTTGGATCCTTCGGTCCGTTTGCTCTGTTCTTCCGAAAAGCATGCCAAGAGCAAGGATGCCACCGTTTAATGCGCCACACATACAGCCGGAACGTCCTGCTCCTACGGACATACCGGAAGACATGGCAATGACCTCCTTCGGAACATCAAGCTCGAAATTGTCTCTTACAGATGCCATAACAGCTTCGCAGCAGAAGTACCCGTTTCTATAGTAGTCCTCAGCGTCTTTGCGCACTTTGCTTACACTTACTTCATTTTTTACGTTCATTTTTTCTTCCTCCTTTGAATGTGTAACTTCTGTGGTAAAAGTATAAGGCAGAGGAAGAATGGTGAGAAATAGAAAAAGGAAATAATTGTTGAAATCAATTGAAATTGTTTATAAGAGCAGGAAAATTTAACAAAATGGAAATGAAAAACAGGAGAATATTTTGGAGAAAATTGTAGAAAAAGAAGAAAAGCAGAAGCGTTTTATTGAGGGGCATCAACTACCTGGATAGATGCCCCAGTTTAATTTCCCGCATCCAGTTCATGACATGGTTGCGGAATAATGTGACTGCTTCGCTGACAGGTTCTCCTCGCCTGGTCAGCATACAGATTTTCCACTCATAGGTATCGTCAGAAAACGGGATAAGACAAAGCCCCTGGGATTTCATGTCTTCAAAAACAAAATCGACTGTCACAGATATCCCTTTATTAGCCTTTACCATTTTATGGCAGAGACTGAAACCACTTGTTTCAAAAACGATATTTGGCTCAAACCCGGCCTTGTGGCATCTGTCTACGATCAGATGGTGGATCTTAAACTGTCCGCTTTCTATATATACCGGCTCGCCTTTCAAATCTTCGATGGTGACACTTTTTCTCCGGCTTAATGGATGGGACTCGTTGACAAGCAGACAGACAGGAAAACTTTCCATCTCCACAATGTCATAGAGATTATCGTCAAAATCAGCAATGGAAAAAGCGACATTGCCGTTTTTTTCCAGAAACAGCCGCTCTGTCTGAAGATCCGGGTATTCCCGGTAGGAAAACTGGATATCCGGATATTGTTCCTGAAATGCGATAATACAATCCGGAGTGACAAGGCGGAGAATCCCATAGGAGGAGAGCAGATCGACAATGCCGTGATTTCGCTGGCGGATATTTAACAACTCCTTTTTCAGGCTTCCGAACTCAGTGGTAACGGAAAAAGAGCGTCGGAGAAGACATTCTCCGCTTTCTGTCAGGCGGATGCCCTGAGGGGAACGGTCGATGAGCGTACAATCCAGTTCGTTTTCCATATTTTTGATGATTTTACTTAATCCCTGAGGTGTCATATACAAAAGCTTTGCTGCTTTTGTGATGCTTCCCTCACGGGCTACGGTCTGAAAGATGAAAAAATCCTGAATATCCATAGATTCAAATCTCCTTTTATCAAAACAGGCACACTGCTGTGTGCCTGTCAGATTCTGATCAGTAAATTTTAGTAGTTTTCTACTTTTCTTTCAAAATAAGCCTTCGGATGAGCACATACCGGGCAGACTTCCGGAGCCTCTTCGCCTTCGTAGATATATCCGCAGTTGTTGCATTTCCATCCAAGAGGAGCGTCTCCTTTGAAAGTATTTCCTGCTTCGAATGTAGCAAGAATCTTATTATAACGTTTCTCGTGAGCGGCCTCTACCTGGGCAACAAGCTCGAATTTTGCAGCAAGCTCATCGAATCCTTCTGCTCTTGCTTCTTCAGCCATGGTTTTGTACATTTCTGTCCACTCATAGTTTTCGCCGGCAGCAGCGTCTTTTAAATTTTCTGCTACATCACCGATGCCGTGGAACTCTTTGAACCACATTTTTGCGTGTTCTTTCTCCTGATTTGCTGTTTCTTCAAAGATATTTGCAATCTGAACATATCCGGCCTTTTTTGCCTGGGAAGCATAAAATGTGTATTTGTTTCTTGCCTGAGACTCACCGGAAAATGCAGCCATCAGGTTCTGTTCTGTTTTGGTTCCTTCGTATTTTGACATCTTTTTTTCCTCCTTTTAATGACAAATTACTTGTTATCCCTACTATAGCACAGTTAATCTGAAAGAACAATCTTTCCGCTGTGAAGCGGGGAAGGCTTTGAAAAAAGGAGACGATTCATAAGAACCGTCTCCTAAATTCCTGAATATTGGGTGTATCTTAGCTGAAGTATCTCTTGAGAAGTCCTTCGAATGCTTTTCCGTGACGAGCTTCGTCTCTTGACATCTCATGAACTGTGTCATGGATTGCATCAAGGTTAGCAGCTTTTGCACGTTTAGCAAGGTCAAATTTACCAGCTGTAGCGCCGTTTTCAGCTTCTACTCTCATCTCAAGGTTTTTCTTTGTGCTGTCTGTAACGACTTCACCTAATAATTCTGCGAATTTAGCAGCGTGTTCTGCTTCTTCCCATGCTGCTTTCTCCCAGTATAATCCGATCTCCGGATATCCTTCTCTATGAGCAACTCTTGCCATTGCAAGGTACATACCTACTTCGGAGCATTCTCCCTCGAAGTTTGCTCTTAAATCAGCGATGATGTCTTCGCTGACACCCTGAGCAACACCTACTACGTGCTCAGCAGCCCATGTTCTTTCTCCTGCCATTTCCTGGAATTTATCTGCAGGAACATGGCACTGAGGACATTCTGCCGGCGGATTTTCTCCTTCATAAACATAACCACATACTGTACATACCCATTTTTTCATAACACATATCTCCTTTTCGTTTTTTTGTTTCCTTAGTTAAAAATCAGTAATAATTACTGATATCAATATAGCACTTTTCCGTGTGCTTGTCAATTCCTATTTTGGAATTCATGAATTATTTACAATTATATGGCAGCAGCTTCTGAATGCTTTTGAAGACACCGGCTGCATTTCCCATAAAATGTAATGGAGTGTGATTCCACGATGCCGTCAAATGCTTCGTTGGCAAGCTGGTCAATCTGTTTCATGCATGCCATGTTCATATCTTCCATACAACCGCATTCAGTACAGAAAAAGTGATAGTGAGGAACAGTGCGTCCGTCAAACCGGTCTGCTCCGTCCGGAGTCGATATCTTGATGATCTCTCCCATGTCAGAAAGAAGATTCAGATTCCGGTATACCGTTCCAAGACTGATATTAGGAAACTGTTCTTTGACATGGAGGTAAACCATATCCGCAGTCGGGTGCGCATTTGTATGCATCAGGTAGTCCTTAATCGATTCTCGCTGCCTGCTGTATTTCAATGCTGTCAACAAAAACCCTCCCTTCGATTAATAATGATAATAATTATTATATTTATAATAAAAAATTTCACGGATTTTGTCAAGAAAAAATATAACTGAAAGTGAATATAGAAAGGAAAGTGCCTTGACAAAAAAACGAAATATGTTAGAATACAAAACGTAATATTTGTAACAAAAATGTAATAAATACGAAAGAAAATATACATAACTATCATAAAAGGAGGATTATGCCATGCATAGTTATTTCAAAAAGGGACTGATACTGGCTGCCTTTGTCGGTATTTTCGGAGCAGGCTCCGGGATCCATGCAAAGGCCGCTGAACTTCCGGTTCAGACAGGAAATCCGGCAGTCAATGCAGATGGACTGCTCAGAAAGATACAAAAGACAGAGGATCAGGCATCTTCTATTATAATAGAAGAAACAGAAAAAAACGGAGAATTTGTTGTAAGGGAACAGAACGGGAAATACGAAGATACAGGCTTTGTTAATATTTCTTCTGATTATATTTATGTCAGAAGCGCCACATCTGATGACAGTGACTGGACCGGAAAGCTTTATCCGGGAAATGCAGTAACATTGAAGGGACCGGTTGGAGAGTGGACGGCAGTTCAGTCCGGAAATATTACCGGGTTTATCCGGTCGGAATATCTGATGGATGCAGGACAGGCGCAGCAGAAAGTGCGTCAGATGGAAGCGGAGGCGCTGAAGAACGGAACAGAGGTTACATTTTCCTACGGAGAGACAAAAGAAGAGGAGGCGGCAAGGCTTCAGGCAGAAGCAGAGCAGAGGGCAAGAGAAGAAGCCGAAAGAAAACAGGCGCAGAGGCAGGCTGTTGTGGATTATGCCTGCCAGTTTATCGGGAATCCCTATGTGTGGGGAGGGACAAGCCTGACAAACGGAGCGGACTGTTCCGGTTTTGTTCAGTCAGTCTATGCCCATTTTGGCGTTTCCCTTCCGAGGACATCCTCGGCTCAGAGAAGCGCAGGATACGAGGTCTCCTATTCCGAGGCACAGCCGGGAGATATCATCTGTTATAATGGTCACGTCGGAATCTATGTGGGAGACGGTCAGATTGTCAACGCACAGGATCCTGCACATGGGATTGGAATTTCATCCGCAACATACACGAGTATTTTGACAGTGCGCCGGATTTTCTAAGCAGGCGCGGAGAGAAAAAATTGCGAATCAGCAAAATGCACAAATTTGTAATAAATTGTAAAAAAATGGAAAATAGGGCCAAAATCGTTTTCCACACTTAAATTATGAAAAAAGGGTAAAATAGCGTTGTTTTCAAAAGTTATCCCCACTTTCCACAGAAAAAGTTGTGAATTGTGGGGATAACTTTTGGCTTTTAAAAGAACGGATGTTTTGTAAAGAAATAATAAAATTGAGTTTTTGTCGAAAAAACCGGAAAAAAAGGTTGACTTTTTCATAATCAAACTATGATTCTGAAAGGGCAAAAAATTATAGAAAATTCTGACAATTATTTCCGGAGGAAAGGAAAGCTTTTTGGTTGCGTATTAGGAAAAAAGGTATTATAATAAGGAATACGTAAATCCAAGTAAATAAGGAGGAATTCAAAATGGCTTATCAGGTAGAAAAAACTACGACGATCGGCGAAGTTGTTAATACACATCCGGAAGTAGCTCCGATTCTTATGGAAATCGGGATGCACTGTCTTGGATGCCCGGCTTCTCAGATGGAATCTCTGGAAGAAGCGGCGATGGTTCATGGAATTGATGCCGAGTTATTAGTAGAGAAGATCAATGCGTTTTTAAAAGCAAATGAATAAGGTGTAAGGTATAGAAAAAAGCACCGTCTGCAGGTGAGTAAATTCTGCAGACGGTGCTTTATTTTACAGACTTGCAAGACGCTGAACAGCTTCGCGGGAAATGAGCATCTCGCAGTGCTCTTCCAGATATGCAAGAGACGCCGGAGTACTCTTTTCAAGAATACCGTATTCGGTCAGCATATTGCAGATTTTACTGAAATCACTTTTTGAATGTCCTGACTGTGTGACGGCCAGAATAAAGAATCCGTCGGACGGATCCTTATAGAGCGTATTGGCGCCCTGATACATCGGAGAGAGAAGATGCGCCGCTTCAATCACCCGGTCAAGAGAGCCAAACGAGAACAGCCGGACTGCCGGGCGGATGACCGCTTCGGGCTTTCCGCTCTTTCCGGGAATTTCTGCAACTGCTTCTTTGACTTTATTAAGGAGCTGCAGAAACTCTTCCGCACCCTCCAGCTTGTCTGGGACAGCCTTTTTGGATGTATCTGTATCATCGAACGGAGAAGGAGCAAATTTGGAAAACCGTGTATCCAGCTCTTCCGGATCTTCTACCTTTGTAATGATGAGCACGATGGAATCCGATGATGATGGAATCGCTTCGATCATGAGCGGAATATCGTCAGCCTCAAAACCGAATTCAAAGGCTGCCTGCTGCATCATGTCATGGAAAAGTGATTTCGCTTTTTCGGTACCGTAGGCAAGCTCGCTGATCTTTAAGTGTCTGTCCTCGAGATCGGCACGTGTCAGGGTACAACGGATTTGATTTTCATTGATCTTTTCAATTTTCATATAATCACTTCCTAGCTGTAAATAATCTTATACTTACTCAATAGTAGTATAAACAAAAAATAAAATTCTGTAAATAAAATTTAGAAAAAATACTTGCATTCGCAGAAAACAGGAGTATAATATCTGGACAGAGGTAGTATTCCCGGATGACTGTGTACAGTAATAAAGGAGGGGATATTTACGAATCTATTTTCCGGTCAGCATTTCTGCATATAGTTTATGCAAAGCAGTCCTTGATTTATCTCACTAAAAGCATTTCTGCAATCAGTTCGATAGAATCAAAATAGAGCATATCACAATTATTCTCAGTTTATATTCATTTAATCACAAAAGAACCCACTAATAAATTCAGACGATTCATGATTTTGAAAAATAACGGGAACGGTGCTACCTTTTTCAGCATACGGGGTATCATAAATAATATATCACGATAAGAAACCTGTGCACTTCACAAGGGGATACTCCGGGCCGCAGTCATAGAAAAAGGTTTTTCAAAATTCTGTTTCAGATTATCAGAAAGAAAAGGGAAACAGTATGGAGAGCGATATTATAGAGGACGAGCAATACAGGAATCTGTTTGTAGAACTCTCGGAGTATGAGCGGATGGGAGTACGGATGAAAATGAACGGACATCCGGCCAGTCCGCTGCAGATTGCGTCCGCACATGCAGTGAAGGAAGAACTTTCCTATATGAGAGACTATGTGGCGGATGAGAACGGTAAAGTTAAAGAAGTCAGATTTGTGAAACTGTCAAACATAAAGTAAAAAGCGATAATCCCCCTTTACGCAGAAACAGGTAGTGAACAGAGCCGAAAATGTCAAAATTATTAATGACGTGCAGAAGAAATCTTGATATAATGTGAGCGTATACAGGAGGTATGGACATGGATGAAAGACGAGGCAAAAGGAGACCGGATGGACGGCCGGCCAGAAAAAGACAAAGGCCGGTACAGCAGCAGGATCCAAGACGCCGGAATCAGGAAAGCAGACGCCAGAAAGAGCTTGAGATGCGCCGCCAGATCCGAAGACGGAAAAAGAGAAGAAAACGCATCCTGATTCTTCTTCTGCTCTTACTTATCGCAGTGATCGCAGCAGGAATAGTATTATGGATCAGATATGGCCCGTCGAGGGAAGAAGCAGATAAAAATGAGTATTTTGGTATTACAGACACCAGCCAGGTGGGACTTGCGATCGACAATCAGATTCCAGATGTAAAGAGCATGAAAGAAGGAAGCGAAGTCTATCTGGATTTCGATTCTGTACACGATTACGTAAATCAGAGATTTTACTGGGACTCTAATGAAAACCGGCTGCTTTATACTTTACCGGACAGGACGCTCAGCATTCCGGCTGGCGCGACAGAATTTGAATCCGAAGATGGAACACAGACGAGAGACTATGAAATTGTAAAAGTGGAAAATGATACCGTTTATCTCGCGCTGGATTTTGTAAAAGAATATACGGACATGTCACTGGATGTCTATGAAAATCCGGACAGAGCAGTGATTGTAACCAACAAGGAAGAAAACCACGCCAGGGTGAGCAAAGATACCGAGGTCCGGATCCTGGGAGGTGTAAAGAGCCCGATCCTGACTGAAATCAGTAAATCAGACGACGTGGTTGTCATCGAAGAAGCCGGATCCTGGATGAAAGTGAGAACCGTGGACGGGTATATCGGCTATGTGAAATCCAATACCCTGGAAAAAGCCGAAAAACAGACACGGAAATCTGAATATGAAGAGCCGGAATATACCAATATTCAGAAAGACTACAAGATCAATCTGGCATGGCATCAGGTTACAAGCCAGGCGGCCAATGAAAATGTGGCCTCCGTCATTGCAGGAACGACAGGACTGACTACAATTTCTCCAACCTGGTTCACAATCCAGGATACAAACGGCAATATTACGTCTCTCGCAAGCAGTGCCTATGTGGATGCCGCACATCAGGCAGGGCTGGAAGTATGGGGGCTGGTTGACAACTTTACCAATCAGGTCGATACACTTGCGGTATTAAGCAACACACAGAGCAGGGCCAATATGATCAGCCAGCTGATTACCGAGGCACAAAACAGCGGACTTGACGGCATCAACGTGGACTTCGAGCAGATCACCGAGGAGATGAGCGACCACTATATTCAGTTTATCCGGGAATTATCTGTTGAGTGCAGGAAGAACCAGATCGTTCTTTCCGTGGATAACTATGTACCTGGATTTACAAGCCATTACAACAGAGAAGAACAGGGCATTGTAGCAGATTACGTGATCATCATGGGATATGACGAACACTTCGCGGGCTCTGAAGAAGCCGGCTCTGTTGCATCGATTGACTTTGTAAGAGAAGGTATCACAGAGACACTCAAAGAAGTACCAAAAGAGAAAGTCATTAACGGACTTCCGTTTTTCACGAGGCTGTGGATCGAATCATCCAGCGGCCTGACAAGCCAGGCGATCGGCATGCAGGAGGCAGAAACGGCCGTAGCCAATGCAGGCGTGACAGCATCCTGGGATGAAGAGACCCAGCAGAACTACGCAGAGTGGACTGCAGACGGAAACACGTACAAAATATGGCTTGAAGACGAACAATCCCTGGAGGCCAAGCTCAAAGTCATGCAGGAATACGATCTTGCAGGAGCAGCCGCGTGGAAACTCGGATTCGAAAAATCAGGTATCTGGGAACTGATCTCCCGGTACGTGAACGGATAACAGAATACAAAAAGAAAATAAAAACTGAATAACGAACAAAGAAAGACGGAGCCGCTTGCCTCGAAGCGGCTCCGTTATTTTTGTGGAGGCTGTAGGGGACGTGTTCCGGTGCACAGGTACACGACGTAAACGGCAAAAAAACGCTCGGAACCCGCATGAAATAAGGCAAAACTCGAATTTTCAGATTTTTTTCATCGGGGACAGGTTCCTTTTCATCGGAACACGTCCCCGATGAAAAGTCTATCGTACAGTCTTTATTCATATATTTGTTTTAAAGACGGGAACGGAAAGGGATTATAATATGGCGGATAAAGTGAAGTGTGTGCTGGCACTTCTGATTCTTGTTTTTGTGTTGTATGGGATACAGAAGGTGGAGAGTATAGTGACGCAGGAAGAAGTACAGGCGCAGAAGGCGGATGTAGTGATTGATGCCGGACACGGAGGGAAGGATCCGGGGAAGGTCGGTGTTAATGACGCGCTTGAAAAGGATATTAATCTTCAAATTGCAGGGAAGCTGAAGGAGGAACTGGAGGCCAGGGGGATTTCGGTTCTGATGACACGGGAAGAGGATCAGGGGCTGTATGATGAAAATGCTGATAATAAGCAGGTGCAGGATTTAAAGCGGCGGGTAGAATTGATTAATGAGACGGCCCCGGCGCTTGCGGTCAGTATTCACCAGAACAGTTATCCTTCGCCGGGTGTGAGCGGTGTTCAGGTTTTTTATTATGAGCATTCGAAAGAGGGGAAAGAGATGGCCTCGGTCGTACAGAAGCAGATGGAAAATCTGGAGGGGACAAAAAACCGGCCGGTAAAGGGCAATACGACTTACTATCTTCTGAAACGTACAGAAGTCCCGACATTGATTATTGAATGCGGATTTCTGAGTAATCAAAGCGAAGCTCAGAAACTGACGGAGGAGGATTATCAAAATTCCCTGGCCAGAGTGATTGCCGATGGTATCGAGGAATGTCTGCAGTGAAGGGTTCCGAAAAGAGGATGAGTGTGTTATAATAAAATTTATGGAAACAAGAATAGAAAAAATTGACAGAATGCAGATCGATGAAACGATCATGGAAACAGCGGGAGAAATCATAAAGCAGGGAGGCCTGGTCGCATTTCCAACGGAGACCGTTTACGGCCTGGGGGCGAATGCGCTTGATGAGGAGGCGGCGAGAAAAACATATGCGGCAAAAGGCAGACCTTCTGATAATCCACTGATTGTACATATTGCAGAGAAAGATGCACTGGATGGAATTGTGGAAGAAATTCCGGCAGGAACAAGAACGCTTGTTGATAAGTTCTGGCCGGGCCCGCTTACCTTGATTTTGAAGAAAAACGAAAGAGTACCGTACGGAACGACGGGAGGACTTGACACGGTTGCGGTGCGTATGCCGGACGACGAGATTGCGCTGCAGCTGATCCGGAAAGGCGGAGGTTATGTTTCTGCACCGAGCGCAAATACATCGGGGCGCCCGAGTCCTACGACTGCACAGCATGTTGCGGAGGATCTGGACGGAAAGATCGATATGATTCTGGATGGAGGCAGTGTCAATATTGGAGTGGAATCCACCATTCTGGATATGACCTGTGTGCCGCCGATGATTCTAAGACCGGGTGCAGTCACGAAAGAAATGCTGGAAGAGGTGATTGGTGAGGTCAGGATGGATCAGACCCTGATTTCGGAGAACAGCAGCCAGGCTCCAAAGGCTCCTGGTATGAAATACCGTCATTATGCACCGAAAGCGCAGATGATTCTGATCGAGGGGAAGCCTTCAGATACAGTTCTTGCGATCAAACAGCTCGCATATGATAAGGCGATGTTTGGGAAAAAAGAAAATGGAGAAGGATACCGGATCGGTATTATTGCTACTGCGGAGACAATGAGTCAGTATACATACGGAACCGTGAAAAGTATCGGAAGCAGGGAAAACCGTCGGACAATCACGAAAAATCTGTATGGAATTCTCAGGGAATTTGACGAAGAAGGCGTGGATATTATTTACAGTGAAGGTTTTTTCGGAGAAGCAATCGACACCGCCATTATGAATCGTCTATTAAAAGCGGCAGGTCACAAGCGGATTCCTGCCTCCGAGATTATCAAGCTGCAGGAATACCGGAAGATCATTTTTGTGAGCAAGGATGATAACTGTCGAGGCCCGATGGCAGAGCGCCTTCTGCAGAGGCAGATTCTTCTGCAGGAATATGACATTCAGTCCAGGGGCATGATCGTACTGTTTCCGGAGCCGTTAAATCCGAAAGCAGAGGAAATCATGCGGAGAAATGGTGTGGACACGACAGAGCATGAGGCCCTGCCTTTTGAGGAGAAAGATATTACTCCGGATACCCTGATTCTGACAATGGAGAAAGCGCAGAAGAGAAAAATTATTACAGAGTATGGATTCCACAGCAACATTTTCACTTTGGGTGAATATATCGGAGAAGAAAAGGAAGTGGAGTCCATGTACGGAAAGTCTCTGGAGGAATATGAGGAATCCTATATGGAGTTGGAAGATTATATGAGAAAACTGGCTAGAAAGCTGAATATGGAGGCAAAGGAAAAATGGGAAGAGTACATATAATGGACCATCCGCTGGTTCACCATAAAATTGATTATATCCGCCGCAAAGAGGTTGGAACAAAAGAATTCCGTGAGATCATTGAGGAGATCTCCATGCTGATGTGCTATGAAGCGACAAGAGGGCTGAAACTTGCGGATGTGGAGATTGAAACGCCGATTTGCAAGATGACAGGAAAAGAGCTGGCGGGCAGAAAGCTTGCTGTTGTCCCGATACTTCGTGCCGGCCTTGGAATGGTGGAAGGAATTCTAAAGATGATTCCGGCGGCAAAGATCGGCCATATCGGTCTTTACAGAGATCCGGAAACATTGCAGCCGGTAGAATATTACTGCAAGCTGCCGTCAGACTGCGATAAAAGAGAGGTCTTCGTGGTAGATCCGATGCTTGCTACAGGCGGATCCAGTTCCGAGGCGCTCACCATGCTGAAGGAAAAAGGGGTAAAAAATATGACATTCCTCTGTATCCTTGCAGCACCGGAAGGACTGGAAAAGCTTCGGGAAGACCATCCGGATGTGGACATTTATGTTGGGGCGCTTGATGAAAAGCTGAATGAACATGGATATATTGTACCGGGGCTTGGAGATGCAGGAGACCGTATCTTCGGAACCAAATAGCAGGAAGGTGATAAAATGAACGCCAAGAGAAAAGATTATCTGTCCTGGGACGAATATTTTATGGGAATTGCCATGCTGTCCGGCATGCGTTCCAAAGATCCGAATACCCAGGTAGGATGCTGCATTGTGAGCCAGGATAATAAAATCCTTTCTATGGGTTATAACGGGCTGCCGAATGGTTGCTCCGATGATGAGTACCCGTGGGCTAGGGAGGGGGATGATCCGCTGGAGACCAAATATGTGTATGCGGTCCACAGCGAGTTGAATGCCATTCTGAATTATGGGGGAGGCAGCTTGAAAGGAGCCAAGATTTATGTTTCCCTGTTTCCGTGTAATGAATGTGCAAAAGCCATTATCCAGGCAGGCATTAAAGAAGTAATTTATGACTGTGACAAGTATGAGGACACCGCCTCTGTGATTGCATCAAAACGGATGATGGATTCAGCAGGAGTAAGATACTATCAGTATCACCGGACAGGCCGGGAAGTAAAGATTAAATTATAAATTCTGCTTCCTGATCAGGAAGTATCTATAAAGAGGGACATTCTGAGATTCCAGGGAATCCGAATGCCCCTCTTTATTCATTATGCGAAATACTGATGAAACTATAAAAAAACTAGATGAGTTCCTGCCCGGGGAGGACAGTACTGTCAAGTACAAACTGTCGAAAATGCTGCACGCATGGCGGCAGAAAGATGCGGCTGTCGTGTACCATAAAAAGATTTCGTTCACATGCGGGGGTATTGATCTGCAGAATCTTGAGATCCAGCTTTAAGAGTAAATCCATATAAGGTACGACTGCAATACCAAAGCCTTGTGCAGTCAGCCCGGCAATGACCTGATCCTCTTCTGTCTCGTAGGAGATCTTTGGTTCTGCGTTTATGTCGGAAAACATCTGATCAACCACGGCACGGATACCTGAGCTTTTATCAAAAAAGATCTGTGGGTAGGGAGCTGTCTCGGCCAGGTCAACAGTATGGCGGGAGGCAAGCGGATGTCCTTTTGGGACAATCAGAACAAGATCCTGCTTCT
>QWCV01000716.1_pt1 | contig 36055 bp, 42 predicted proteins | sample 1972621 | NCBI WGS metagenome assembly QWCV01 (sample SAMN09866699, study PRJNA288562) | Human gut metagenome isolate pre2_stool, whole genome shotgun sequencing... | isolation source: gut | host: Homo sapiens | place: USA: California | reverse complement strand
GAGATTTTGCCCACAAATTCAAATCCGCGCCTCCACACGGCAATCACAATCCATTTTCGGATTGTGAAAGCGGGCCTTTAACTGAATTTCCCTAAATTACACTCTTTTCGTAACTTCAATATGCAAATTTACAAAAAAAATTTCAAGTAACAAAGCGACGTGAAACATCGGGATTGAGTGCGTTGGATATGGTCCTGCAGAATTCCTGGCCGAGAGAGTCGGCGTAAAATTCCTGAATGTTCATCACAGAGGCGAAGTATTTGCGAGAGAACCACCGCTTTCTTTTGCGGCCATTGGCCTTGCCAATGTCGCCGGGGTTGCCTCGCGGAGTATTGCGGCCGGTGCCGTAGTCGACGAACAAACCGTATGTGTTGAAGGCTTGCGATAGCGTTATGTCAATGAACTTGCCGTCGGCTGTCATTGATATGCCGACCGTTGAGCGGTACAACGCTCCTGTGTCGACCGCTCCCAAAAGGGCGATTTGCTCGCGCCATATCTTTACCATTGTGGCATTGAAGGCGCGGACGTATTTACGCCGGGCTTCGACACTGTTTTTATCTGTATTCATAGGAATGTTCCATTGGCAAAGGTTGGCTTGATAGCTTGCACCATCGACCGCAGAGCTGCGCCCTGCGCCCGCTGACGTTCAAGCGCCAACTTTGCCGATGGGCTTACGCCCATTCATCGGGGTTGTATCTTAAATCGGTAAACACATCGACGGCGATTTGGAAATATGCACCGGCTGCTCCGCTGAAAAAATATCGGTCAATCTCGTTGAACGATATTCGCGGGTCGAGGTAGATGCAGTTCTGCTCCAACCTGACCTTTTCAGGTAGCAAGCGCGACATGAATTGCCGGAACAGTTCGCGCATTATCTCCATGCACTCGGCGCGAGCCGCCATATCCTCGGCGGCATGGCGCATAGCGAAAAACACGGTTTTGACGCGACGGGTGCGCGGCGTGTTGTTCAAATCGGTATAGCCGTCGGCAATATCGCTGACGCAGACGAAGGCGGTTTGTGTCTGCGCCTCGTTGATAGCTTCCTCGAAGCCGTCAAGACCGCTGACGCGGCAGAAGGTAAAACCTTCTGACTGAGCGAGGCGGTTGGTTGCGGTCAGTTCCTCGAAGAAACTGGCCGCGTCCCATCTTCCGTTGAGCTGTGCTGTCATTTGGATTGCATTTTGGCGTTCAACTCCTTGTATTCACGCGCCTGTGCGTTTAACTCCGTTAAAGCACGGTGCGTATCAAGGGCGAGGACTTCTTTCTCTTTGGTGACATCGCCCTTTGTGAGGGCACGGATCTGGGCGTTCATCGCGTCCTCGACCGATGGAGCGGACGAGCCGAGCAGGTTGCCGCCGGTGGCGGCGTTGATTGGCTGAAAGAAATCCGAGAATTTGCGCGAGAAGGTATCTTTGAGCGCGGCGAACCAGTAGAAGATACTGATACGCTCGTATGGCTTGAAGGTCATTGCCTTGCCGTAGAGCGTCGCGCCGAGTTGGTCGAGCAGGTCTTCGTTCTGAGTCTGAAGATAGCCTTGATAAAGGTTGTCGCAGATGATGAAAGTTTCAAACGGCACTTCGGAGAAGTCAGCCGGGAGAGCGTGTTGGCGGTTGATTTTCGAGATGCGCACAGGCACGGTCGGGATGGAGCCGAGCCATTCGAGATGTGGTAGCAACTCGGCGAGGGTCAGCGGCGTAACCTCAAAAAGGAATTTTCCTTTTTTGAGAAGGTAAGCCCCGCTGTCCTGACGGCCAATAACCTTTGTGCCGCTCCATTGAAGCAAGCAAAGGGTCTTTACCTCGTCGGTCGCGAACTCGTTTGCGAGAAGCTGATAAACATAGCGTAGCTGTTTATCGGAAAGCTCGTGCCAGCCCTGCGGCACGATGAAGTTAATGGAGATTGTCTGCATAGAAAAAGTGCTTTAACGTACTGCGAAAGTACGGTAAAGCACTCTATGCGGAAAAGACAAGAAATTGTCTTATGGTATCAAGAGTTTATAACCCGTGAGTTGGTTTGCAATTTCTGTCAAGTTAATAGGAACATTGACTTGTTGTCCGTTAATAGTAAGAGTAACGGAAGTGTTATTAAATACAGTCATTCTCTTAAATGTCATGGTAATTGACATCTGTTTACCCTCTTGTGTGGTAACCATAGACGTAGCATCGTAAGTTTTGCCGTCATTGTTGAATTTGGCACAACACGTTTCAGAGTCCGTTTTGAAATTGTCATCGGTGATAACGATGGTGGTTTTGCCATCATTGTTATCAAGACTCTTAAACTTAAATTGTGCATTTGCATTAATGGCAAAGACAGCACAAATTAGGATAAAAATTAGTTTCTTCATATATTATTCGTTTTGTTTTATTTGCAAAGGTACAAAACATATCTCAGGTACACAAATCAGCATTCTGTCAATTAGAACCTGCGGCTCCCTCTCCGGGAGCCGCAGGTGGGTCTGGCCGTTCAATAATCCATTTCGTGGATATTGATGCTGCTGACGTATTCGAGGCAGTCGCTGAATTTTTCCATTACGAGCATCGTGGCGAATGTTCTGCTGAACGTGAAGATGTTCGACCAGAGGCATGTAGATTCATCTGTGAAATGAATGAAGGCGAAGAACTTTCTTGCACCGTCGGGGCATTTCTGCGAGTAGTCGGTGAGGTTGGCGAAGTCGCGCTCAACGGGTCGTTTGTCGGGAAGTATCATATCGTATTGATTTAGAGTTATGTGCCGAAGCACTTTTGATTTTACGTTGCAATGACTGGGAGAACTGAGAAAGCGAGTCAAGCAAAAATTTCAAGTAAAATTTTAAGGCCGGTGGCCGCTCAATACTACCTGTAAGGTGGAGATTGATAAAAATTTATGCAGAAATCCATAGGCTCGTTTTGCGTTGAGCGGTCAGTCCTACCTTTGCAATCGGAAAATCAGTGCTTTGTGCAATAACTCCAATTCGGTATGACCGACAAATGACCCCTGCGACGTAGCTTCACCGACTGCGGATTGCCCCGACACCGCTAAAAGAAGTAACCCGAAGCCTTCTTTTCATTGCGGAACACCGGCGGCGCAAACAGCTTCGCGGTTTCCGACTGATGCCATTCGCTGAAAAATTCAGGGTTCAGCCGGATATAGTTCACAATGTCCGCGAGCCTACGCGAGTTGAAAGACCCCGACCGCAGGTAGCCCACGACCTGCGCTTTTACCTGCCTGATAATCTCGCTCCTCTTTTCGGTCAGCACTCCGCGCAGGGTTTCGGTGCGGAGTGCTGACATCAGTTCCGGCGAAAACCATTCTTCGGCCAACGACGCTTCAAGGTCTATTACCTGTGGGCGGAGTTCACAATATTTGTCCCATAGTCGTTCTGCTTCCCCCGACTGTTGTGTTACAACATCAAGGGTCGGAAACAGCGTGGCGCCGAACCACCGCCCCTGCGTTGAGTCCGGCCAGCCCTCGACGGAGGGCAGATTGTGAAGAAGATGCTCTAATGCCTTATCCCTTTCCGACAGCAGACCGCCGACAAGCCGGTCGACGCGCATCTTCGATGCCGGAGACAGGTTTTGCGTACCTACGGTAGCGAAACCGTTTGGCGTAAGCACAAGGTCGAGTTGCGGCACGGCCAGTCGGTAAGCCTCGACAGCGACGATGTGAGCGGCCTCGGATGCGACGGCATCGAGCAGTGCTGCCGGAACGAAGTGGTGGCAGAACCATTGCTCGGCTCTTTCAAGGAACGGAGCGAGTTTGTCAAAGAGCGGGGTTTCGCCTTTGACCTCGCGGATAGAGTTCGGAATATATTTCCGCAAGTCGTCATTGTTCGTTATCAGTGTCATTGGATTTGTCGTTTGCGTTGGGGAGTTTCACTTGCTTTGCGTCTGTATGCTCGTCAAGCGTGGTGAGTTGGATAAAAGGAAATTCGGGGTGTACGCCCTGCCAACCGTTAAAGCGGATGATAATCCGATGGACGGTAAAGAGCAGGTCGTGATACGGCTTCTGCAGGGCTTGGGCGATGGTGTAAAGCTCGCGCTTGTCGGAGCCGGAGTTGTTGGACTGCGCCTTGCCCGGCACGGAACCGACAAGGTTACTATGCACCCGCATAGTAAAGCATATCATATTGATTGCTTCCTGAATGTCGGTCTCCCAATCGCCGCCCTCCTTGCTGTCGTCAATCTTGTTGATTACGACGTCGTGTTGCTCCTTGCCGTCGGGCGATATATAGAACGTGGAGAACCATGCTTTGCCGGAGTTCTCCGCGCCGGTCAGGAAATCGAGGATTTGCTGCTTCTCACGCACGATGCGCTCCTGCTGCTTGCGACGGTCGGTGATGCCCTCGGCACGGAATATGCTCTCCCAGTAGGTCTTGCTTATCTCTATATGATACTTGATTGGGGCAGAGTTCTTTAACTTTGCCTCCTTTGCGATGCCGATAAGCTGCTTGATGTTGTACCACTTGCCCCGGAATAATGCGCCATAGTAAGGTATCGGGTAATAAGTGCTGTCGACTGTCGGGATTCGCGATACAATCGCGAATTTCCGGCACTTCGAGTTCTTCGTGGACGAAGCGCCCAAGGGCGATGATTTGGCGAGCTTGTCTTGCAGATCTCGCCACGGAGAAGCCGGGTCGAGCAGGTCGATTTCCTCGATGTCGCTGCGCGATGAGATAGCCTTTCGCCAGTTGGCGTAAAGGATTTTGGAAATACGACCGTGCTTGTCAGCCGGAGTGAAGCGACAGTAACAGGCTTCCTTTCTCAACAGACGGACGATGCGCGATCCGTCCTCGTTGAGAATAAGCACTGACACGGCGAAGCCGAAGTGCTTAAAGTCCTGACTAACTCCGAGAAAGTATGAGGCGAGGTCGTTGTCGAGAGTGAAGTCCTCGACTTCGCGCTTGACCGCTGCGGAAGCGATGCAGGTATCGTATCGCAGACCGGCACCATAACAGACCTCGGCGTTGAAACACTGGCAGGTGGCGAGTGTTTCGTCTTTCTCAATGAGATTGAGGATGTCGAACGGCATCTGATTGTCGCCTCCCCACGGTATATAGCTCAGACTATCATCAATGATAGTCGGCACAATATCCACGTCCTCCTTGAACACGGATGCGGAGTTGACGGTGAACGCTGCACGGGCTTCATAGCCCGGAACCGATTCAACGGAGTTGAAATTGAGATTTTCGATATTCATAGCGAAAAGGATTGAGCATTAGAGAAATACTTCCAAGTCGTTGACACGGAAAATGCAGCAGTCGCGGACACGGCGACATTCGCCCGAAGCCAATATCTTGATATTGCGCCAGCCGCCGTAAAAATTGTAGCGGAGCGATATGCAATTTTGGAGGTGGAGAATGGAACCGTCCGACTTCCATACATGGAGGTCGACAGGGTCGCCGCTGTTGAGCATCGTGCGAGCGGTGCTTATGTGGATTGCTTTTGACATTGAAAGGTACGAGGAACGAGGAACGAGGTTAGCTGAATACGAGATTATAGGGTTCAGTGAAGATGCCGGGCGAGGCAGACAAGCGCACTATGGGGCGGTTGTCTGTATATCGCCATGTGAACTTGACGGTGTTAAGTTTCTCATTGCCGTCCTGAATTTCGCAAGTGGAGTCGGTAATGAGTATCGGGGCGAGAACAAGAGGGTCATAGCTGTTGGTCGGGTCCGGCTCGATTCGGAACACGTCGTGCGATGAAAAGAGTTGGTCGACCCACTCGGCTTCGTCAGAAGTCAGTGGCCCGGCCTCCACCTCGTAAGTCTTGACCGTTGACCGGTTGTAAAACCGCGACTTGCCGTTGATGATGGCGAGGGAGCGGTCTACGTCGGTCTTTGCCGTAGTGACAACCGGCAAAGTGGCAACATCCCAGACGTTGAAGCAGTTGCGGAAGTAGAACGAATCAAGGTCTGAGAGCGAGTTGTCGACGAAGCAGGTAACAGATCGCTGACCGCAACGGACGGTAAACGATAGCAGCGAGATTTCGCCGAGCCTTGCGGTGGCGAAAGAAGCTGCATCGGCAATGATTGAGGACAGGGAGATATTGAGCTGCACGATGCCCGACGAGTCGGCGGTCTTACCGCTGTCGATGGTATATGAGTGCTGATAACGTGCCTCCGAGTCAGCCTTGCGGAACGAGTGGGCGACGGAATAAGCGATGCTCTCCCCTTGCTCGGCGTAGAAGAAAAGGGAAAGGGCCGTGCCGGGAGCGACACGGCGCACGGAGAGCGTTGTAAGGAAATTCTCGCGAAGGAACGCCGGAATATCCGTGCAGACCGTGAAGCGGTCGCAGTAAAGGATATGAAGCAGACAGAAGTCAGCCTTGTTGTTGACCGAGTCGGTAAATACCCGCAGGGTAAAGTCGGCGCATGACTGGCCCGACTTGTTCATCTCGGACTCGATAAGCGAGCCGAGATCATAGAGCGTTACATAACCGCCGTGGGCGTAGTAACGCTCCGAGAGGATGACGATGCCGCCGGTGGCGGTCAGCGTAACATCGACATATTTCCCCTCGACGGCGACGGTGATTTCACCGACAGCCGAAGAAAGTATAATGCCCTGGGGCTTGTATGTAATTCGGTGTGCCATGCCGCAAAGTTAACTTTGCAGTCGTGGCTGATAAAAGACAGGGAGAAAGCGGTCAACCCCGGAGGGTCAACCGCAGCACGGACGGTTTGGAGAAGTCATTTCTCCAAATGGTCGGGGACGAAGTCGGGAGCGTCGGGGTCGATGCCTCGCGCGATGTATTTTGAGCGCAGGGCATTGTACGTCTGAATGACTATCTGATTGATGATGCGGAAATGTAAATCTTCAATCAGAAGGGCGAGCTGTTCCTTGTGCGAGGGGAACTGAGTGCCGAAGGCGAAGTTGATTGTCCGCGCTGCATCGAGGATTACTTGCAGCTCCTGTTCGGTGAATTTGTTGTAGTTGATTTCCATTGTTCGGGATTTATAGGGTGAATACTTCTCGTGAATTGTTGTCGATGTGTAGGATTGAGAGCGTGTAATTCTCGCAACCTTTTCGGAACTCGACCTTGATAAAGTCCTCGCCGTCGCGCCAACAGTAGTAAAGGGCTGTGCGCATCGCGTCTGTATCGCTGTCGGCATAGAACTTCCATTTGCCCTGTTTTGTGTAGCAGATATATTCGTACATCGTTGTGAGAATTGGAGGTTTGACATTCGGGAGAGAGAAGCGAGAGGGTTTTAATCCTCCCGCTGAGCCTCGAACTGGAGGCGTTCATAGATGTTCTGGGAGATAGTAGCGCCGTAACGGGCTTTGAGCAGGTGCATGTAGCGCATGGCGCTTTTGGCCGTCTTACATCCGCATCCGACATTGTCCTTGGGGGCCACGCCCTTGAAGTAGACGTACCAGCGGTTGAACTTGCGCTGAGCCACGATGAGCTTGGGAGTTACGGGAGCGGTAGTTTCGACTGTGGGGGCAACGGCTGTTGCGATGTTCTCGGTTGATTTTTTAGCTTTACGTGCCATATCTGTGAAATTTTGAAGTTTGACTTGTGGGCCGAAGCCCGATTTTTACGAACAATCAAAAGTGCGGTCGAAAGGAGCTGAAGGAAGCAAGGGTGATTGCCTTTCTGCAACGAAGCGAAGAAAGGAGGAACACGGAGTGCAAACCTGCCCTTGCGACAGCGAGTGACCGTACTAAATTTGTGAAGGAAAAATGGCTCGGTCTGCAACCAAAAACGGAGATATGGAACGATATGAAGCAACGGAGAGCGTAAGGAAAAATCGGCTGGGACATCCGAAGCTCCGCAGTCAGGACGGACGCTGACGCAGGAAACTCCCTGCTCAATCGAGGCTGCAAGTTCAGCGGTATGTATTCAAGGTCGGGGCAAGGACTGTCGAGATGCGGATGAGGCCGGAAGCGAGGCCAATATGCACCTGCGCCCGATACGGAGCAGACCCCGGAACTCCGAACGCCCCTGTTCCGAGGCAAGCAGCGGCGGTGTCCGTCGCGCCCGGATGTCTGACCTCCTGTACGGTGATGCGCACTTATGATTCACGAAGGCAAATGGATATGGCCGACAACTGACGCGCTGCAATCAGCATTATTGCAGGTGCAATGACGAGGCCATAAGTCAAGTCCGGGCTGCGAAATACGCTCCAATCTTCCCGACAACGGCAATCACGTTTCACCCTCCCGAAGCAATGGGAATGACCCAAACAATCCGAACAAGAGCAGCAACCTCGATGCGGAGCGGTCAGCTCGGATGGCCGATAGGCACCTGCCCGAAGCGTAACTATTGCGGAGGGTCTGACCGCGACAGCATTAACGCAGTGGAAATAAACGGAGCAAGCGGTGGCGATGAATGAGCAAGAGTTAAGGCTGCCCCGGCGGACAGCCTACCCTTTGAGGGAGGAACGATTTATCAGTATGCAAAGCAACCCTGTACCATCGTGTAGTCGACATCTTCGTGCATCGAAGCGGCGATTTCCTGGGCTTCGTCGGCACTGCGGGCTTCTACTTCTTCCGTGTAGCTGTCGCCGTCGAAAGTGATTACTTCCACCGAGAAGTATTTGTTTGAGCTGTCGGAGTTGAGAGAGCTGTTGAATATGTTCATTACGTGGGTCATGATTTTGAAGTTTAGAGGGTTTTACTTGTGCGCCGGGGCGCGTTTGTTTTACATTGCAGAATATGCGTCTGACCCAATCAGTGCCTCCCGGCACGTTAGCCGACAAGGGTTCGTCCAAAAGGGCCTGCCCCTTGAATACTCTTTTTTAAGCAGTAAAAAAAGGAAGATTTTTTGAGCGAATTTACCTGCCCTTTTCGAGCGTAGATAAAGACGCTAACTTCGCAATGTAAATACAATGCTGCCTACGAGCGCGTTCAACAAGTATGCCCTATGAAACGTCCCGGCAAAATCCTGATCCACGAAACCTGCAAGGCATATTCGACGGTGAACGCCGATCGCTTACCCAAATACAATCAGCACCGTGTAATCACAGACGGACACAGCGGAATACCTCAGACAGTGAAGCCCGGCCAAAGAAGGGCAGAAATAGAAATCGTCTCAATGCACGAGTCGATGAAACATAGGTGCAGGGTGACCACTGATAAATCCTCCCATAAAGGAGCATAAAGCACGGTAAACATCCCATTTTGCGACCATCGCCTCGCGGCGACTTCAAAATACAACAAGCCCCTGCGGAGGTGTCCGCAAGGGCGATAACTGAAATAGGGATAGAAGCCGAACGGCGGAGACCTTGGCTCCGTTCACGAAAGCCCGACGGCTTGCCGGATTTCCCTATTTGTTAAATTTGAGTTGTAATGAGGGTCGCTAATAATGAAGTAATTGCTATTATAACGGCAGTAATCGCAATTCTTCTCGAAGCTTGTGCTTCATTCAGGGATGCAAGTTGGGAATGATATTTTTGTGACGTATAGGCGTCAATCCCTGTTGGTGTCCAACAGATACTTTCATTTCCACGATAAATGAGACCAAGCATTACCATATTGATTAATGATGTATCAGCAATGGACTCATTAGTTTTGCATCTTCTAAAGGGAGTGTTTTTAAAGAAGCCATCCTTAATTCGTTCCTCAGAGATACAGACATTTTGCCCTAAGGAACGTTGATAAGCAAAATAGTCCAATACATAGCAGAAGAAAGTACAGCGGATTAACATAAACTTTATAGTCAAACGCTGAGATTGGTATGGGCCAATCATAATTTTCAGAGCCATATGTTTAAAAGCGATTACTGGTGTGCGGTGCCGCAACTCCCATAAAATTATTCATTATCTGTATCATCGTCTTTATCATCCCTAACATCTTCAATTATGGCATTTCGGTGATAACCGTGGCGAACAAATGGATCTACAAATATCAGTTCCTTGTACCACTCTCCGAACTCATTCTTTTTGTTCTGCATACGCCAAAACCCGCGAACATAGATGTCATTGTCATTTATAATTTTTCTAAACCAACGAGAATCCATTACAATAACCTCTTGCCCCGTATTATTTATAACCTTTTTCTTATCGACGTATTCAAGTGGAGTGCCATCTACATCGGTAAATTTCCCTTGAGGAATAATTACGGTTTCGACTTTGACATATTTCTTAACGGCAACATATGAGGCTATAAAATTGCCCACAGATGCGACCGTCCTTTGGCGCTCCTCCAATGAACCTTTAAACAAGTTGTTGTCAGCTAAAATAGTATTAACGATTCCGACGCCTATATGACCCTTGACACTAACATTACGAGAATAGAAATTGAAGACGCTTTTCCCATTTTGTTCGGTAAAACTCCATAGATGCAATTCATTCCCTCCGAACCCGTATATTAACGTATGGTTTCCTTTACATAGTAAAATGCCACATTCATCTGATTTGCTAAATTCAGAAAAAAGGTCAGGCATTATTTTCTCAAAAGAGCGTTCGCTTTTTCTCATAACCTCCTCAAAGGAAGGCATGACTAATTCAGGAAGCCCCCAATTTGGATTTTGTTCCCGAATGTCATTTAATTGGCGAAGGTCAGCATAAAGCAGCTCTCTATTTATTGGGAGAGATACGTTGGCCGCAACAATGTTTTGTGCCGGCTTATTATCATTGGGATTTAGAAGCCAAGATATTATGGGACGTTCTTTTATGAGCATATAAAATTAGTTAGCGATTGAAGCCGGACGGTCAAGATCTTAGGCTTGATTTACGAGCGCGGTGACGGTGCGGCAACTCCCAAATGAATTATAAAACAGAATTTCCAACAATAGAATTCAGTATTGTTCTTAATACAGGAATAGTAGTTTTCAATCCATCTTCAATAATAGGTGTGTAAAAGTTATCTATTGGAAGTGTTACTTTATTATTGTTAATTATGGGATATCTCACATTTTGTTCTACATCATGCGAGAATACACAAGAGAATAGTAGTAGCATATTCTCAGCATACATTGATTCCAAAAATCTAAGATGACATGAAAGTTGATCTGCTCCATCATTTAACCCCATAGCAGACGAATTAATATACGGAATATCAGGAGCATCAAACGGTGAATTCTTTAAATCTTCCCAATAGCGTTTTGTGAATTGATTGGCAATGCTTGCGCCTATTTTAAGTTTATCTTCAAAAGATTTGCCGTTATTAAGCTGTCGAGGAATTTCCCGGCAGTAATACAACCCAATTTCATAATTTATCTGTTCATACAACACCTTATAGGCTTTATCAGGTGAATGGCTTATCTGTCTTGTGGTTTCCTCATTAAGGGCTCCACATTCTAAAAAAGTGCCTTTGACAAGACATTCAACACATTGTTGTATAAAGAAGATTGCATGGGGTATGTGTTTATTATCTAATAATAAATCAGCTGTTGATAGATTATCTTTAGCGACCCGATACCATGCAAGCACTGCATCCGTGCGATTACCTACAATTGCGGCGACATCGGGAGTAACATCTACTTCGTTAAGGTTTTGTTCAAGATTTATTTTACCTGACATACATTATATCGGACTCAATTCACGAAAGCACTGCGAAGGTGTCGCAATCTCTTGGAATTACTCGCATGGTTTATTTAGGCAGAAAAGTTGAATTGTAAGTTTATTATCTTGAAAAAAGTCATCTTCCCAAGAGATTTCAGCTGTAACAGTATCATCTGTTGTTCGCCTATCAAGGTAGATATATCTAAGACCTAATTCTTGCCCGGGGATTAGCAAATCATAATCACCATCAACAGCAACATTCTGTAAAGCATCGTTACTTAAATGCCACTTGATATTACGTGCATTTGCCAATCCTTCGTTCTTAATTTGCAGAACTCCTCTGCCTTTTTCGTGATAGTAGGTTTGCATAACAACGCGAGCACGTTTACGGTCAGATGCAGAAGTTTCCAATTCCGCAGTTTGCAAAGAGTTGAGGTGTGCTTCCTGTTTCTTAAGCTTGCGGTCATGAAGAAGGTAGCCGAAAAGCGACCCTAAAAGTGCTAAAACGGCAACAATCAAGCTTGCTATTTCCATATTTACATCGGTTTAATCATTGATTCGATGAAGGCGATTTCTTCATCTGAGAGTCCATATTTGTTGTATAGTTGCCAGTCGATGTCGGCCACCGAGCGAGACCAGTCAATGTCGCGATTATTAGCGAAGTCTTGTAGCGGAACAAATTGGTAAACATCTCGGGAAGCATCCTGTGTTTTCTTTTTCACGCTTACAAGATAACGGAAGAATTTGGTTTTGATATATTTAAGTGCGTTAAGGGCGCACTCTTTCGATTCGAAACCATTAGCTGGGCGAATAACAATATATGTATCTGTGCAGACAGAATCAGGTTCGCCATAGAAAGGAACACCAAGAATTTGGTGAGGAAATCCCTCTCCAGCTCCATAAGCTTTAGAGATATAAAGTTTATGGAATCGAATCGTATTATGGTTCTTAGGGATAGAATTGATGTCTATCCAGCCATAACCTACCGATATTAACTGCTTATTCAGATAGCATTTGATATTGTGAGAAGAGGATTTATCTATTGAATAGCCCCTCCAAGCTGTACTTAGTTGAGCACCTTGATCATATTGGTGACGGGGCATGACATAAGTGGAGAAGGATTTTTCAATGAAATATTCAGTCCCCTCTATAGTGGCTACTTTTGAAAGAATATAATCGGCTTTAGGATCGCGGATTACTATTCCCCATTTGTTCAAAAGTACAGATTTTGATGTGGAAATGCCATTACTAATAATGTGATAATGGCATTTATCATTAAAGGAGGGATTAATTAAAAAGTAACAGATACCGCCTTTAATTTCCACATTCGGGAATACGTCATTAGAATTCGTATAGTCGAAGATGGAGACAATTTGATTGGAATTTAAGATTGAGTTAGCCCATTCCTCAGACAATCCTCGTCCTTGTATCGTCATCCATTTAGAAGGAGTAATCATCGAAATGTATTTGGGATTAATTTTTTGTGCAATTTCGATGAATACTGGATATATCGCAGTAGATGATGTACATTCGCCTTTATCCATAACTTGATACGGCGGGTTTCCGACTATTGCGTTTATTTTCACGTTCTTTCCTATGAGGTCATGAACTTTTTTGATGAAAAGTTCGGGTTGGTTTTTGATTTTGTTGATTAGGTCTTCGGGCGCCCACATATTGGTCTTCCCCTTGCGGAAGCCGAGGAGTGTACGCTGTGTGATGGCTTTTGCCATCGGGGTTTTGCATATGACAAAAATATTTTCGGCTACCACTTTATCCCATATTGCCTGATGTTCTTCGAGGGTTTCGGGAGAGAACATTTCTTCTTTGAGCCTACGTCGGTAGACGTTGTAGGCAAGATAAAGGGGATAAAGACCTGACTTGGAGTTTATTTCCAAAAGGTAGGTGTCGGGAGCAAATACTTCGTCGGTGACTTTGCCATGGTCTATGTAGCGCGGTTCCTCGATGGTTTCGCTGTAATCCTCGTTGAAGAAGCAGAAGCCTCCGAGGGTGTCGCCCATGTGCATATTCACCACGCGCCACGGAGTCAACACTGTTTCCTTATCGGGGTTGCGGAATGTGGCGAAGATAGCTGCGATGCGCTCGATGCGTTCCTCAATAGTCAGGCGGTCGGCGGCGCGAGCCATAGCGCGGATGCGCTTGGCAGCGGCTGAGAAGATTTCCGGGTCGTAGTATTTCTTGAAGGCGTTGAACTTCTGTTTGCTCACACCTCGCGGCATAAACTCCTCCCACGACTGAGGGTCGATAAGGTTGGTGAAGTTGTCGATAGTCAGCTCCTCGTCCTCGTTCTCAACCTTGGCACCATAAATCATGAGCGGCATACGGATAGAGATGCCGCGAAGAATAGAGATAGCGTCCTCCTTGACTTTCTTCTTCTTTTTCAGTTCTTCAAGACGCTTCTTTTCTTCCTCGGTCAACTCTTTCTTTTTCTTCTTTTCGAGTTTTTCCTTTTCCTCGTATTCCTCGTTGGTCAGCCCCTGATTGTTGACATCAATCTGCCCGGTGTTACCCATTGCCTTAGTCTGACCGATAATGCCTTTGAGGTCTTCAAACTCTTTGATTTCTATATCAGAGAGTTTCATCAACTCATCGTTGTAGAGGCATCCGTCCTCAAAGCCGTTGCGGACAACGCGCTCAACGTAGGCACGTTTGAGCTGTTGAAGCATACGGGTTACATTGAGGGTTTCCATCTTGGAGCCCTCAATGGCGATAACGGGGCAGAAATTCAGGAACTCGCCCATTGCGCGTTTTTGATTTTCAGTTGTCTTACCGGCTTTGGTAGAAAGACGTGGCACGGTGGCGAGAACCTGCAATGTGCGGTCAGGAGCAAAGTCGAAAACGTAGCAGTTTTCCTTGACTCGGCCATTGATGGTTGCCGGAGTCTGCACACGGAAGATGGTCTGCATATAAGCCGAGGCAGCAGTGTTGAAGCTACCCGACAGCATCAGCACACCCATCCACGGCTTGACACTAACCCCCGTAGTAAGACGACCACACGACAGTGTAATAGTTCGGGTTGTGTCGGGGTCTTTACCGATGGCGGCTTCAACCATTTTGAGTGCTTCGCCGTTTTCCTCGTCCTCGTCGCCGTCACCGGCTACGTTGACAATCTCGAAGTGTTGGAAAACGGGGTGGGCTTTAAGCAGTGCGCTCAGCGCCTTTGCCGCTTTCACACCTGGGAGCATCCACAGCGTGTGACGGAAGATGTCGCGGTATTCATCGTTGGCGAAAGGATATGCGCTTTCGGGGTCGGTCTTCGTTAGAAGATTGAGGAAGTTGCGGATATCCTTTTCGTGAATAAACGTGCCATCGTCGCGAGTGCGGAAGAACTCGCGGAAGTTGAACGCTACATCTTCATCGGCCAAATTCGTTCATCAATCTGCCGAGATCGTAAGTGAAAATGTTGAGCGTAGGCAGACCGGCATAGGGGTTCGGGTCGCCGGGGTGGGTTTCCTCCCACTCCTGTTTGGCCCGTTGCTCCATCACATAGTCCCAAGTGTAGATTTCATCTTCCTTGAAGTCGTCAAGAAGATTGAACGGTGTGCCCGATAAACGGAGAACTTTTGTCTTGTCCTTAGTCAGCTCCTCCATTACGGCTTTTCCGAGAGCCGTCTGAGTACCTTCGTGGGCTTCATCTACAATGATGAGATCCCACGGAGCTGAGAAAAGTGCGTCGTTCTTGTTGAATTTGCCGCCTACGGTTTCCGAGCCTCGCAAGTCTTGCATAGAGGCGAAGTAAACATAGTGGATGCCATGCTGCTTGAATTGCTTGTCGAGCGAGGTAAAGGATTCTCCTTTATGTTTCGAACCATACTGATAGTTGGGCGAGTCATAGAAAATCTTGCCGAAGTCCTCGAACCACCCTGCATCGACCACGGGGCGGTGAGTGAGGATAAGAGTGCGCCCGAACTGCATCAGTTTTACCACCTGAAGGGCGGTCAGAGTCTTGCCGAAACGCATCTTGGCGTTCCAAAGCATCTGATTGCCCTTTTTGAACTGCTTGAGCGTTTTCTTGATGGCTTCCTCCTGTTCGGGTCGGAAGATAATCGGAGAACGGTCTTCGGTTATCTCTCCCGGACGGAGCGACTTGCGCCCTTGTTTGAGGGCGGCAATAGCGGCCTTGGCGGTTTCGAGGTCGCAATAAAACCACTCGTTGGCATTGTTTTCGGTATCGAAGACTTTTCGCTTTATGCCTGAACGGATAAGCAGGTCGTGAACGTCTTTATCGTTGAACGAGCAAACACCGCCGTCTCGGAAATGGGCGGTAACTTCAGTATGAAGCAACTCATATTTTATACCGGCTGTCTGCGTCTGATGATTTATGCGCTCACGGGCGGCTGCATTCAGCTCCTTGCAGTTGGGCTGAAGTGCAAGATAATTGTCAGAGGAATTGCAAGAAGCCTCGCCAATTTTCAGGATGCCTCGGTGCGCCTCATCGTTGATACGATAGACGTATATAAGCTTCGGTTTTAGTTGAATGAAATGCTGCATGGCATTAATTCTTTATAAGGTCGATGAATCGAATTTTCTTCTTATCTTCGGTTTTGGCGCCCCAGTCTCGGATAAGGCAATAAGTGCCGTTGTGCTGACGGATGTCGCCGGACTTGCAACCGGCACACGGAATAAGTTCAGGTTCGCCAAAATCGAATAATGATGGCTGAGTGGAAGGCTTGTCGCCGCAGCTGTCGGGCACAACGCCTTTAAGTCCGTCCATCTGCCAAAAGTTCCAAGAGATAATGTAGGCGATATAAAGCAGTGATTTCATCTGCGGTATTTTGTCCGCTCCGAATTTCGCTTTATAATAGTCTAAAAAAGTCATTAGCAGGTTTTCACGGGCGAGAAGCAAGTTATCGCCTTGCCATTCGTAGCCGTAGACATTCATGTAAGCGGTCTGCGCCCATTTGAGCCAGTCGCCTGTGGTTTCGGTATTCTCACTTACCACGCGGAGTTTGCGGTCGAGCAAACCGATGCGCTGTTCTACCGGGATAGGCTCGCCGGTCACGGTGTCGTAACGGCTGACGATATAGGGAGCTTCGCCGCAGGTAATTTCAAGGCGAGTGTCGCGCACATAGTCGCGCCACGTCTTGCCCTCAGGGAATGTAATGGGGTCTGTGTTTACCATCCAAGTATGGTCGGGATTTTCAGTATTGAAAACTCCCTCGCGTCCGAACCACGCATCATCAACAAGATTATTCTGCGCGTTGCATATCCATGATGGGGTGAAAACCTCAGCCATCTCGCGGCTGCGCTGCTGTTGCTGCTGGCGCGACTTGACCGAACGCGGCACAATTACGGTGCCGTTATCGCCGGTGATGCAAGGAATGGTGATTTGGTCGTGATAATGGTAGCCGTCGCCAAGATGCTCATAGTTGTCTGTCGCCCAAAATATATTGACTTGCGGCCCCTCTTTCGGACTCAAAGTGTGGTCTTTGAGCAGGGTCGTAAGCAATTCGGGCGAAAGCGCGAATATGTCATTTTCTTTTATGTCGATAGACTGGTCTACCATACTATTTTGAAGTTGTCAGATTTTGAGGTCTTTTAATATGCAAAGTTACCACAAATTTTCGAGATTTGCGGTATTTGCAATGCCCTAATTGATAGAGCCTCACGAATTATTTTATCTTGGCGCCATCTTTGAGTGCCGATGGTAGCCACATAATGGCTAAAATCAATACGAGAAGTCCCATAGTCGAATCTGTTTTGAAGTTAAACTTGAACACTTTCTGTGTTCGACTGCAAAGTTAATCGGCAGGAGTGCCTAATTCTTGCACTCCAATGTTAAACTTTGTTTATTCAATTTGAATAAGGAGATAAAAATAAGCGAGGCTACCCGACAAAGTGGCAGCCTCGACTTTACCTTTTTTTATAGTGCAAGGATGCAGCGACGAAGTCTGCACCGGCACTTTTGTGTTGCAAAGGTAATACTTTTTTCTAACGTGGCAAAATTACGATAAGAAATTAACATTTAATTTTCTCAGATACAAGAGAAATCGGGTATCAGCGGCTTCAGATTGGGTGCTTCCATGCAAAGCTTCTCGTAGAGGGATTTGACGGAGGCGCTTAAATCATCAGCCCGTTTGGTCGAAATCTGTGCCATTATATATCTGATAACGCGCAATGCACCGACAATGTTTCCCGATTCTTGAGGCATGATATGCGCCGGGCCACGATTGATGCGTCGCGGAAGCCGCAAGTCGTAAAGGAGGTGTCCGTGGGCGCAAGCATTACGAACCTCCCGGATAGTGTGCATATAGCTTTCAAACGTAACGACCTGCCGGATGCCGAGTTTCTGAGCGATAAGGATTTTATCATCGCGTTCTTTCAGCTGCTCATACAGCTTCATAACAGCACCGAATGTCATAAACTCGAGTGTTTTCCACGAGGGCGCGAAGCGGTCATTAGGATTCTTCTGATGGTGGCGCTGAATGATAGGATTGCGCTTGAAGTCGGCGGTGTAAACTTTATTCTCAAAATCCCTCGCATAAGAACGGCTGACAACAGACGGACTTATAAACCATACGGAATTGGGAGAGTATTTGTTGGAAAGGTTGTAAATCAATGCAGTTCGGAAAGCAATCTCTATTCGCGTCAGGTATCGAGTAAGCAACAGACGCAGGTCAAAATCGAAGTAATAGAGTTTAACCGCGTCCTCAAAAGTTGCGCCGTCGATATATTCGTGTGTGCGGTTTCGCAGCTGGGGATATGATTTTTCAAATGGGAAAAGGTAGAAGCCAAGTCGGTAATATCCTATGTCAAGGAGTATTTCACGCGCCTTGTCTTCATCCTGTATGGCGAGACCTCTTGTTTTCAGGAGGTCGAGCTGTTCGTCTATTGTGGTTGCCGGTTTCGTCATATACAAGTTTGAAATATGCGAAGTTACGAAATTTCCGTGAGATGGCAAAGAATGGCTACCATTGTTTGTTATACATCGCATCTTCGACCACGGCGATAAATGCTGTACGGATTACGTGGAACGGCATGAAGTGTTCCGGGCGTTCTTCGTCGGGCGCGAAGTGAACGTAATCGTTGATGTATGTGTGCAGCTCGTCCATTGACATTACGCCCTTATATCCCTTACACCATACTTCTGCCGTGTTGCAGAGATATTGGCGCAGAGGGCATCCGAACTCGTTTTCGAGGAATCGGACATCGCTCCAACTAACGCGGTTGCGGTACGCAAAGCCGTTGAACAATTCGACTAACTTGTAACGGTACCACGGCTGATTGGTGCGCTGAAGAACATATTCGAAGCAGGCGTTGATTTCCGGGTCTTGCTCGGCACAATCATAGTCCTTGCGGTCCTCAGCCATGGGTTTCAGAGAGAGCGGCCCCTCGTCTTGCCAATAGCGTAAGCCATCATTGTCAGTCTTGCCGACTGGGAGTTTCGTTTCTTCATTCATCTTTTGGCCGTGGAAATGTCCATCCATTATCAGCCAAAAATTGATGAACGTACCGCGAAAAGTCAGGAACTCGTTCCAACAAGCGGGATAAAAGCCATTGTGTTCATTCGCTTTGCGTTCTTCGTTAAAGATGTCCTCAAAGGCAATACCCGGTTTGTCGGTGGCTTTCTTCTTGTCAATCTCGTATTTCCAACGAAGATACTTCTCGAAGTCAATGCCGAAAGTGCGGTCGAGTTCCACAATATCGTCAAGGGATGCGAAGCCATTATCTGCGATATATTGGAACAGTTTGCAGCTGTCGTCGAAACCGCCGGTGTATTTACTGCGGTCGGATGCTATATAGAGCGCCTTGCGAAGCGGCGCATCTTTAATGACCTTATATGTTGGAGGGTAATAATACATAATGCCGTAGGTTTTGTTTACGGCTGCAAATATACGCAATATTTTTCAGAAATCGGCAAATTATAGCGATAAATATTTTATGCAACAGGGAATATTATATCGTATTCCAACTATAATCCAATGCAGGACGTTGATTTACAGCGTAAAAGAAGTGTCGCTATAACACACCCGACATTGATAGAGAGAAAGAGTCATGGTACGGGAATTTCTCGCAGCCGATGTAGAGGGTATCGAAAGCGTCGGTGCCGTCGGTGCGATGCTCCAATAAATCCTCCTCGCTCTCGGCGAGCTTTTCGCCGGACTTGTCCTTGCGGAAGCCGTTGCGACCGTTGGAGACACCGGCGGTCTGAATGGCGAGGATAAGGTCGTCGTTGTTGGAGCGGTTGAAGAACGGCATAAGGCGTTGCTTTCCGGCAAAGGCGTTGTTGATGAGAAGATACTTCTCGTCGTGTCGCATCGGGTTTCCGAGGTAGACCGACTCAACGCACCAGCCGTGGCGCTCAAACTCTTTCACTACGTTGTAGTGGAAGTCCTGGTCGTTGACAGCATAGTTTGAGCCAAGGGCGGTTGCGTCGTAATAGTAGACCACGGTCTTGTTGCGATGCCCGGCGTAGTAGCGGCAGAAGTCCTCGACGAGTGCTGGTATCTTACGCTCGAACTTGACGAAGAAAGATTTGAGGACGTTGAGCCGACGGCCTGACGGTTGCCCACAGACGATCCAGTTAATATTCGCGTTGTAGTCCATGCCGATGCAGATAGGCGCATCAGGATTGATGTCGCCGTCAGCCTGTGCGGTCATGGTCTCTAAGATGTCGGGATGGCGCAGTGCAACATCAAGGCCGAGGCTTTCGAGGTAGTCGTTGTTGTTGCCGTCGTACTTGTGGCCCTCGCGCATTGAGGAATAGAAGCCGTCTTTGGCAATGCCGATGCGGCGGCAGAGAATGGAAGTCTGAAACGTGAGCGGAGTGAGGTCGCGCTTCATCTGCTTGATATAGTTCTCGCCGAGGAGCTGCAAGTTCTCGATGCTGCTGTACTCGCGGTAGTAGACGGCCACGGAGCGCATCTGATTGAGCTGCCGGTCGAGCTTGCGGAGTTTGCCTTTGAGGTAGTCAGGAATAGGCTCCCCTTTTGAGCGCATGGCGCGTATGCGCTCCTTGATGCGCCATATCTCATAGACCGTCCCCTCGATGGTGGCAATCAGTTCGGAGTCCATTTTCTCGCGATAGTGCAAGAACCACGAGCCTTTCTTGGTCTGCGGCATATCCGAGAGAATCATTATGGAATGATTGAAGGAGTGCTTGCCGAAGTACGACTTGATGCCGCCGTTGGCCGGGAGCGTCTCGTCTTTGAGCTTGTCGTAATTGATGAACTTAGCCTCGTCGACGAGCAGCCACGAAAGAGTGAGCGAGTTTGACGAGCCGGGGCGGTCTTGCGAAATTATAATTGCAATAGAGCCATTATAGAACGATATGACGTGTTCGTAATCGTTCGGCTCGGTAATTGGCCGGGCAAAGGATTTGAGCGGCTTCTTGCCGACAACGTAATGTACACCCTCGATGTAGCCCCAACGCTTCCACGCTGCGAGCAGTCCGGGGATGGTGTTGGTGAGACCGTGTTTGAATGTCGGCACGACGATGCCGCCGGTCGAGCCGGGCATACGCTGCATATTGCGCAGCACAAACGGAGCAGCGATGCTGTCCGTCTTGCCGGTGCGTCGCCCTGCGACGATAACGGTAGTATTAGCGCCAATCAACTGAGTAAGGCGTTGGGGCTTGTTAAAGTAAATCTGTTTCTTCTCCGTGGTTTCCATCTGTGTAGGGAGCAAAAAGTTCATCTTCTTCGAGGTCGGCTTCCTCAAACTCCACATCCTCGATGTCGAGAGTTTCAGCCGAATACTTGTCGAGCATGGCCTTGATTTTGTCCTCGATGCCCGGTATCGGCTTGATGCCAAGAACCGACGGGTCATTCGTGGCGACAAAGGGCTGCACGACAATCAGGTGGAACGGCACGGCCTGAACGTCCTCTGCGTCAACCTTGTTGAGCTTGCCGTAGGAAGTGGCGGCGCGTTCCATAGTCTTGGCATCCTTACGCGCCTTAGCCATCTGGTAAGTCTCCATAATCATCTCGTTATAGCGCCAACGGTGGAAGTCGCGCGACTTCTCCGAGAGCAACGGCAACAGGGCGTTGACGATGCGCAGGTATTCCTGTGCGGCATTTTTGCCCATAGGATAGCGCGACTTGAACTCGGCGACAAACTCCCGGTCGGAAGAATCGGGATGCGAGAGCCGCCACATATAAAGGTCGCGGACACGCAGAACGCGCTCAACAACGGCATCGGAGTTGAACTGCGCCTTGATGTCCTCGGCAGAGGAAAACAAGTGCAGCTTGCAAATATCGAGGGTGGAGGGGTTACTCATCGTCTTCCATGTCAAGGAGATTTCGGTGGGCGTTTTCGATGGCGAGTGGCGAGCCTACTTGTGCAAGCATCATTTCCTGAGAATGTAGCTTGACCTTTGACGCTGCTTTGCCGCGTCGGTAGGCTTTAGACACCTCGGTACTACGGTCGGCTATGTCGTTACGCAGTACATCAGCCGGAATATCGAGTATTACGGCGATGTCGGATATTTTGAGGTAGATTGAGGCAAACTTCTCAATCTGCGTTAATTCTGTCTCGGAATAAGTCATGGAGAGGCACTGAATGGTTTGTGATTAAATCATCGACCTGCGCTTTGAGCGTTGCGAAGATCGCGGGGTCGGTGGAGATAAACGCCGACTCGTGGCGGTTGCCGCGAGTGAGGTTCTGCGAGGTGATAACCGAGACGGTATCTCCGGCCTCGGATTTTACCAACAAAATCTTGCTGTGATTGTCCGCGAGATAGGTTCGCTCGATAACTTGGGTGATGAACGCCCAGAGTTTGAGCGTCTTGTTCGTGGCCTTATGGTCGAGAACAAGGTTGATGCGTGTAACTTTTTTGTCCTTAGTGATGAAAAAGAGCCGTCGCAGAAATTCCTCGGAGATAGAGAAAGAAGTCTGCCAAACCTCGGATACGCCTACTTGCGCCAATATCCATTCGAGGATGTCGGCCACTTGGACGGCATTACTCAGATACGCCTGAAAAGGAGTATCTGAGAGTGGCCGCAGTATTTGGTCGATGTTGGCAGTGCGCTTCATTTCTTCGGAGACTTCTTGCTACCGGCGGCGGAGCGTTTTGCGTTCTTGGCAGAGCCAAGCGACTTCGTCGATGATGCAGATCGCGAGGGTGTGGCATCGGGGCCGGGAGCAACGTAATGGTCGTATGCCTCCCAGTTGGCGTGCAGTTTCTTGTCGAGCGATATAAGTTCTTTGAGGAACGGATAACGCTCGGAGTCCGGGCAGGTGGAGTTTTCAAGCGAGAGCGAGCGGAGACGTAGATGCAGCTCGCGCATACGTTGGAGAAGCGAAAGGTTCTCAACGTACTTAGCCTTGATTTCATCGGGCAGAGAGTCGTGGTCGGCTCGTTTGCCTTTCTGCGGTTGCTTGTCGGCTTCGGCAGCGAGAGGAATATGTTCGGCCACGATGGTTTCTACCTGCGCAGCCATCTCCTCGACCTGCGCATGAGTCAACGCTTGAACGCGGAAATTGTAATATTTCTGAAGCTGATACTCCACCACATCGTGGCGGCGGTCAAGTTGAGCAACGATGTTGCGATACATGATTTGATTGCCGGAGAGTTTCAGCAGATAGAGTGCGCCAACGGAGTAGTCGCGCTCCGCTTCGGGCGTTTGCAGCCATTGTCCGATTAGTTCAGTGAATTTATTATCCATAGAGGGGTCAAAATTGTTTTGGCCGCAGGGGTCAAAGTTTATTGTTTATTCCTGTGAAAAACACGAGGTTTTTGCCGAGTGGCATCAGCAGTTCGCGCATTGAAATCATCGTGGCGCCGGTGGTAACGAAATCGTCAAAGACTATGATGTTACTCTCTTTGGGCGGTTCTTTGCCAAAGGTAAAGACTGCCCCGACACGATGCTTTGAGTGGCACTCGGCAAGGTCTTCATAGAACGGTATGCCGAGAAGCGAGCCTAAACGAGCCGAGATAAGAGAGGCGAAGTTCCGGGTCTTATGTCTGCGCTTGGGCGAAGTAACGATGCACCAGTCGCCTGACGAGAGCGAATGACCGAGAATTTGCCGGATAAGGGTATTCATACCCTCGGCAAATTTTTCGACCATACTCTCATCAGATTTTATTTCTGTGAGAGTGCGTCCATAAATTGATTTTTTCCAGAGCGAGATTATTCCGAAAGCCGGATTGCGGTAGGAAATTCGCACCTTGTTAGGGGCGAAGTCGCAACGTGCCTCGGCCTGTTGCACGTCTTTCCATGCCGCACGTTTCTTCTCGGCGAACAGATCTTTTGCTTCGCAAGTGGGAGCAAAAGAGCCGTCGAGGTCGGGAACGTCGAGCGAAGGCACTTCGATGTCGTTCAACATCTCGTCCAACGCGATTGCTCCTTTCCTGACGGCTCTATCCATAGGGTTATGCGGAGAATGGGCGGTTACGCTTTCTTGACTGTGCCGGTGGCGGAGCAGTCGATGTCGCCGTCCTCGGTTTCGAGAGTGCCGACATAGAAGGGCGCGGGCACTTCGTCGGTAGCCTCGACGGAGATTGTGGTCGAGGTCGTGCCTGTGGCACCCTGACCCAAATCCTGTGCGACAGTGGCCTTTGTGTTCCACTTGTCGTTGCCGAGGACCCGGTGGTTGCCTTTCATGTCCTCCACGACAAACACGTTGTCGGTGTTGTTGATGTAAGCTGCTGCGGCAGACGCATCGGCGCCGACTCCGGGGTGAACGGCAGTGAGCTTGTTGAGCTGCGTCTGCGAGGGCAGCTCGCCCTGCGCCTCGGAAGTCAACTGCGACTTGTCGGGGAGGATATCGATATATTTCCACTTCGCATCGGCGGCGAGTGTGAAGTCACCTGCGAGGATTGCGGAAGTGGCGCGGCCCAGTTCGTCACGGGGGAGCTGCGGAAACGCCACTATCTCGCTCTTGGCGAGGTAGTAGATGCGGCGTTTCACACCGGGCAGCTCGGGGGTGCCTTGGCACCAACCGAGGGATTTCTGTATGCTTGTGCATTTGTTAGCCATAATAATGGGGATTGGGAATTGGGGATTGGGAATTGGTTACACCGGGATTTCAATGGTTTTGAAACGTCGCTTGTCGAGCGTTTCAAACTGAACGCCGAAGAACATCGTGGCGATGTACGACAGGATGAAGGGTGCATACTCCTTTACCATGACGTTCTCCACGTCGCCCATCTGGTCGTAGCCGACGAGCATATTGCTCTTGGTGGTTACGTGCATGAACTTCGAGTCGGCCTTGTTGTAGAGGGGGCAGAACTTCAGCTTGCCGTTGCTGCCCTCGACGGCACCCTGTCCGTACTGGGTGTTGTAAGGTATGCCGCCATGAGTGAGCAGGTAGCCTTCGTTGTACTTGTCGACGAAGTCCTGCGAGCAGTAGAGATAGAGTTCCTGGCTGCGGAGGCGCGGGTCGAGCGAGAAAAGAATCTCCTTGGCGATGTCTACGGCGTTGGCCGGAGTAATCGCTTCGGTGAACTTCATGTAGTTGCCCTCCTCGGCGGCTATGGCACCGGCGGCGATTTCCTTTTCGGTGATTGTGTCGAAGCCGTCGAAGAGGTCGGCGGTGGTGTTACCGGCGGCGTTGCGCTTGCCGTTCCATACGGCATCGTTCAGATGCTCGGAGAGGTTCTTGGCGATACGGGCCAGGACGTGCCGGGCGGTCGGCGTAGTCATCTGCCCGTCCCCCTTTGTGGCACCAGTGCCTAAGAGGGTCGAGATGGCCGAGTTAGGCTCGAAATTGGCGACAACGGAGCCAAAGTAGGTTTCGAGGTCGCGGAACTCGATGCCGAGGTTGTAGTCCACGGCCCGCTGAGGATTGTAGGGAGCGAACTGAGCGTCGCCGGTCAGGTTGCCGACACGCTCCTTGTATCGGATACCGGGGCGACCAGTCATGTGTTGGAGCGTGTCGCCTATGCCGATAATGGGGAGCATAAGGAGGTCGGCGCGATACTTCACGGCGGCTTCTTGATACTCTTTCAGTGAGAATTGAAATTTACCTGCCATATTTGAGGGGATTGGGAATTTGAAATCGGGAATTGGAGTTAGACTTCGTTGTAGAGAGCGCGAGCGGAGTTGTAGGTATCAACGAACTGCTCGACATCGTTCTTGGGAGCGGAAGTGCCGCCGGGCTTGTTGTCCTCGACAACCTGCTTGGTGGGTTCTGCGGGCTGCTTGTCGAGCTTCGCCTGAAGGTCGGCGATGGTCTGCTTCTGCTCGTTGCAGAGGCGGTCTTTTTCGGCGAGCGCGTCTTCGATAGCGTCGAGCTGCGCCACGGTCACGTTAGCGGAGCCGTCCTTGACGGTCAGCGGCTTGTCGGCGAGTATTGCCGACAAGAAGGTGTAGGTCTTTATCATTGCGGTGGTGATGGGATTGGTGGACGGTTTGAAAAAGGAAGTAAGTGCGGCGAGGAAGCGAGAGAAAGCGGAATCTTTCTCAGCGTCGGCGACAGGAATGTTCGGTATCGGCATATCCTCCGAGGCCATAGCGGAAGCGAGGGCATCGGTGAGTTTGGGAGCGGGTTCATCGGCAAGGTCGGTGATTTCATCGACAAAGCCCCAGTCGAGGGCTTCCTTTGCCGTGAGCCAGCCTCCGGCTTTCATCAGGGCGAGAAGGTCTTCCGTCTTGCGCTTGCAGCGCGAGGCGTAAAGTTGGGCGCAATTAAGGTCGAGCTTGTCAAGGTCGGCCTTGATCTTCTCGCAGTCGGCTATGAGCGAGGCGAACTGGTCGCTGTTGAGACTGCCCCACTCGAAGAAGGCCATCGAGCATTTATGCACGAGGTACATAGCCCCGGCATCAATGGAGATGTGGGCCGCGCCAAGCGAGGCGATGGTGGCGGCGGAAGCATTGAGTCCGACGAAATGCACATTGACATTGCCGTGGTTCTTGAAGGCGGCGGAGATAGACAGGCCGGTGGCGAGTGAACCGCCGAGGCTGTCAATGAGGACGTTTACCTGCTTGCCCTCGTTCTTGGCAAGCTCGCGGTCAACGGTCGAGCGGTCGAAGTCGTAACCTCCGACGTAGCCTTTGAGTGAGATATGGTATGCGGTCTTTGACATGGCGTAACTGAGTTTTACACCACGAAGTTACCGCTGTATATAAGGAGGGGAAAAGACACGAAAATTCAAGGAAATTTCGTAACTTTGCAATCCTAAACAAGACAAAATTTGATATGATACATATTTGGCTTGATGAAAGCGATAAGCATGGGACGTATTACTCCAATTTTTATGGGGGAATACTTGTGCAATCTCAACACCGAGAGATTGTATTGGAGCGCATGGAAGCTATTAAAAGAGAGCTGAATATACAGGATGAAATCAAATGGCAGAAAGTCAATGCCTATCATTACGACAAATACATCCGTCTTGTTGATGAATTATTTGAGATGGGCAAAGAGGGACTTTTGAAAATAAGGATATTCTTCCGTCATAATCAATATGAGCCGGAACTTACAGCCGAAAAACGTAAAGAAGAATATCCGATTTTATATTATCAGTTTATAAAATATGCTTTCGGTCTCGTCTTTGCTGAAGATAAGGAGGGCGTTCGTCTATATCTCGATGAGATACCTTTGAACCAAGAAGATAAACGGAATTTCGTAGCGCATCTATACAGTCTGAATAACGACCATGACTTCAAGGCGAAAGGCGTACACTTTGTAGAAAAGGGAATTTCAGAGGTGGATTCCAAAACCCACTTGCCGTTGCAATTTATGGACGTTATACTTGGAGCTATATGTTTCAAGTTGAACGAAAAAGATAAATTAAAGTCTGACGGTGACGAAAGGCCAGGCAAACGGACAATACTCAAACTGAAGCTGTACAAGTATATAAATGCAAAAATCCGAGAGATATACCCGGATTTCAACATCGGTATAAGCACACCGATAAAAGAAGATAGCGACCGTTGGTTCCAGATTTATCGTCATTGGAGCTTCAAACCTAAGCATCATACTCGCAATCTGACACGAACCAAAAGGGCAAAAAAATAGTCCTGCGCAACCTACACTTGTGAGCTACGCACTTTTCACGTAGCCGTTCAGTTACGACAGGATATTTTTCTGATGCAAAGGTACTACCTTTTTTGCTATCTTCAAAATAAAAACGAAAAAATCTGCTTTTTAGTTCATCAAATCATCAAAAAAGAGCCTTGCCTTTCGGCAAAGCTCAGAGAGTGAGGAGAGAGGCTTGGGGTCAGATGTTGCGGAACACGTTGTTGTTGGCTCCCATGGAGTAGTCGTACATAAACAGCTCACGTGCGAAGGCTTCGTAGTCGAAGTAGCGTTCAAGGCCGCCCATCGTCCTTTCGAGGTCGTAGCACTCGCTGACGATGTGCCGTGCGAAGTCTTCTTCGCTGTCCCACTCTCCGCAGTAGGCTTCCTCGAAGCGGTCGAGCTCGTCGTGGAACTCCATGTAGTCGTCGACGGCTTCCTGGCCGTGCTTGTCGCACATATCCGAGTATTCGAGGATATTGTCGAAGTCGTCCTCCGACATGAATCCCTCGTTGTACCACTGGCGGGGGAATCCCTCGTAGTCCTGTGCCATCAACTCAGGGTCGGCCTCGTCGGCGTGGATCGCCTTGCAGAAGTCGGTGAAATCGTCGTAGGAGTTGAAGCTGCTGAGGTCAATCCACAGACCGCAGAGCGAGCCGTCGTTGTACTTGCCGTAAGTACCGACGTAGACAGAGGGTTCGCCGTCGCATTCGCTCTTGTGCCGGGCGATGGCATCTGCGAGTTCGGCCACAGTGTAGCCCAGTTCTTCGAGTCGCTTCTCGACTCTCGGTGTGATGTTGAGTTCTCCGAATTGTAGTCTCATTTCTGTAAGATTTTGAGGGTTTGACATTGTGTTCATTTTTTGAGTTTTACGAACAAATCAAAGCACAGGCATCAGGGAGGCTACGGCAAGGCCGGGCTGAGTCCTCGGAAGCGGAGCGAGAATGTCAGACCGTGCATTTTAGCCTTGACATGACTACCGCCTGTGCTAACTTTGTGATGGAAAACTAAATGAACACGATGTTCCGAAAAATCAGAAATGAGAATACAGGAGCACTCAACATAGAGGGTCGAATAAGCCGAAGAACATGGGCGTGGCCGGACTCGTGATGCCGTCGCGCAAGAGTGATGCAGGCGCACCCGCTATGTCGGTGCTTACAATGTTGGCAAGTACGGCGGCGGCGTGTTGTTGTGGGTTGGCCGGTGCGGCTCAACTTCGCAGACACCACTCCCTGCAAGGCGTTCAACATAGACGCGGACGCGCCCCTTCCTTAATCAATGGCGCAGGACTGCGAAGGAGACCACCGCATTCCGCTTTCTTCAACGAGGGGTTTATGTCAGAGGCCGACGCCCTCCGCTTTGTGCGACAGGCACAGCCAATAAGCCGTCATTCCGCTTTCTTTGGAGTTCCACCACGGGCCCGACCCCCGCAGGGCTACTGCGGAGCGTGGGACAGGTACTCGGCACATCATAAGCTGAGCGCGAAGAAGATGGACGGACTGCTGCTTCGCTTATGAAGCCTCGCACACCGCTTTCCCTCATGCACGGCCACTCCATAGGAGCCTACATTCCGCTGAAAAAGTTCCGCGACACCTGACCCTGATCCGACCCCTCGCTCGCTTTGCCGAAAGGCAAGGCTCGCCATCCTATGAAAAAACCGCCGACGCATCACGCGCCAGCGGAAAAATAAACTTCAAAATCTGTAATGACCTTTGCCGCATCCCTGCGGCAAACTGATTGGGACTGGTTTTTGATGCAAAAGTTATATCACGCACGGCACCATCGACTTGATGGAGACGTGCTTAATTTCGTAGGCATAACCGGCGGCATCGCCCGACGGTATGCCGGTATGCTGATTGCACTCCACCTGCGGCTGCGGCGCTTCGAGCGAGCCGATAAGATAGGATTGTCCGTTAACATCGGTAACGACGAATCCGAGCGAGGCAGACCGGGGAAGTTTCTGCGAAGTCAGGAACTTCAAGGTGGCGGTGTCCTCGTACCCGGCACCGTCCTTCTTGGTCTTGCACTCGCACTGAGGCTCGTCGAAGAACTCTATCGGGTGAATGTCGGTCAGGACGACCACCGACATTCCGCAGATGGCCGACAGGTCAACGCGCCTCGGCAGGTGTCGGCAATCGACCCAGCCGATGGCCTTTATACCGGGAAGTATCTGAGTTGTTGTTCGCATTATCGTAGAAATCGTAGAATTGAAAAATCCGACCGCTGGAATCAATGTGATTTTTTGCGGATATATTGCTTTTTCGCCCTGTCGCGCATCATGTAGATGTTGCGCTGCCGCTGATAGCGTTTGGCGATGGCGTTCCAGTTCTTCTCCGTCGGGTCGATGCGGTGCTTCTCCATCCACGCATAAATCAGCTCGTCCTGACGCTTGCCTATCTTACCGAAGTGGTGCAGTTCCTCCCAAAGCTGAATGTCGAAGCGGTTGCGGATGATATTCAGCAAAAGAGCCAGTGCTCGAGGCGGCAGGTAATTGTAGACCTCCGGCGGACGGTTTCGGAATGTAGGAATCCTGACCGCGAGTTTATCCGGGGCGAACACCTCCGGCTCGATGTCGTCCGGCAGCTTCTCCAGATATGTTTCAAGTGCCTTGCTCTCGACGGAGCCGCGAAGAAGATGCACCGGCCTCTCGCCGCCGTGTTCGTTTACGAACCACTGCGCGAGGTAGTCTTCAAGCGGTAAATAGATGCAAAGGTCGCTCATATTATCCTGATTATCTTGATACAAAGTTAGCAATAAAAATCGGGATTATCAAGCGTAAAACACTGAATATCAATGCCGAAAGTTGCCGAGGATTGCCGAATATCGCCGAAAGGAAAAATATTTTCACTTTCAGGAGATACGGGGTGCGAGTATTACAAGTATTACAGTTATTACACGCCGGAAGTCAGGCGCGATATGCGGCTGAGAACCTATATCTTATCTTTTTTTGAGAAGAAAAAAGAAGAAGATATAGACCCTATCGGCTGTAATACGTTGTAATATTTTTTCGCCGCCGCCGCAAATTTGTAATACTTTGTAATATCGGTGTCATACCGTGTAATATTGGTAAAGTATTTGACAATCAAAGCAGTAACATCTGCAATAGCTGTCACACCGAAATATGCCACTTGTTTTCGCGAAAAATTCTCCGAAAACGAGCCATAAACGCATCAAAAAAGCCACGCAAGATTGCGTGGCTTGAAATTCTGTTGTTGCGATAATCGCAATGGCTGAACTGTGGGGATAATCACCATAGTTGAACTATCAACCGAGGCGATAATCGCACTATTTGCGGCGCTAATCGCCACAACTGAATCAGAACGGCAGCTCGCCCTGTTCCTCCGACGGAGCGCCGAAAGGAGCATTGTCGGTGGCCGCAGGTGTTTCCTCCGGGTCAGCGTCCAATTCATCCTCAGTCAGCCGGACGGTTTCGAGATTGAGGTCGAGAGTATGTTGCAGACTGTCGTAGTCGAAGCAAAGTGCATAAGCCTGATTGCTGTTGACGTACTTCTTCGACTGGCCGGAGCCGTCCGACTTATACTCCTCGTCCAGTTCGCCGTTGTTGCGCAGGATTTGGAAACGCTGCTGCTTCATGCCGAGGTACTGAGGCAATGATTTCAGATAGGATTCAAGCGTAGACATATCGAGCGTAACGCCCCCTTTCTGCTTGTAGCGTATCTCCATAAGCCCGCGCACTGCCTTGAAGTTGAGGAAGATTATTCGCTTCGGCTCGACGAAGTTGCGCCTCTCTCCTTTGAGCGGAGCGAAAGAAGGTAGCGACTTGATGACGAAGTGGCACTTCTCCTTGACCTTACCGGCAGTATGCAGGGAATCGAGGTCGAGCCAAAAGTTGGCGGTGTCCGAAGATTTCTTGATCTGGTCGTTCTGATAGCGGATGCCGTTTACAATGGCCTCGAATAGATCATTGTAAGTGAAAGGCACGTCGATATGCGGCTCAATGACGCGGAACGCGGCCAGGGCCACGAGCCAGTTGTTGAGTATTCGCTCCTCGATGCGGTCTTCTTTCAGCTTGACGAGAACATCGTTCTTCGTCAGGTCGAAAGCCTGAAAGAAGCCTTTCTCGAAGATGTCACGCAGATTGAGGAGTTGGAGGAGCATGTGCATATTGCCCCGGTCCATCAGCGGCTTCAGTTTCTTGTAGGCGCGTTTCTTATCGTCGCTGAACACCGTCTCGGAATACATCAGATGTATGCAGCGCGAGAAAATGGCCTCGTCTTCGGGCTTATACTGCCCGGCAAGGATAACGCCCGACAATACAGGTATTGTCAGCGGTATGCCGTTATCCATCTTGCTACGGGCAGTTCCGCCCCACAGACCTTTGAGAAGGTCGATGCGGATGTCCTTCATGTCGTTCATGTATTCGTCAAGAATAATGAGCGAGTTCCGGGCATGGGAGAGGATATAGCCGATAACAGGAATTGTGGTGTTGGAGATAGAGTGCGGCGATTCCGGCAGCACATAAAAGAGTGAGGACAAAGCGCGGGCAAGCTCCGTCTTGCCTGAGCCTTTGCGACCGAACAGGTTCAGAACAGGGAAGTTCTTGAACCGTTCAAAAATGATGTCGCGGAATATACAAGCTATGGTCCATGCGAAGCTGACCATCGCGCCGGTGCCGTAAGCGCCTACGAGAAGATCTACAAACTCGTGGAGAGTGGCTGCGCCGGTAGGTACACAACGGAACAGACGCTCAAAGCTGTAACCCTTTTCATTATCTGCATGGATTTCAGAGAAAGCAGGGAGATAATAGAAATATCGGTCGTAGGATACCACGCCCAATTTGTCGGTCGGGAGAAATTTGCCGTCGGCATAGATGCCGTTGGAGAAGGCATAGAAGCCGAGCTTTGGATTCCAGCCCAGAGTTTCTATGAGCGAGGCTGACGGCGTTACTTCGACAAGATGTTCTTGCAGAGCGGTGAGAGCCTTGGCGTCACCGCGCCAAAAGAAATTGCCACGGTCAATCAATGCCTTGTTGAAGTCGCGGAGATTGACAATATCACCGGCGGCGAGCTCCACAACATCTTCCTCGCCCCTATCATTGGTGATGTGGAAGATACGAGTCGAGCGGTCACTGCTTTTGATATGCAGCACCGGCGACATCAGGAAATTTGAGCAGCGGTTAAGGTTGCCGTCGTCGTCCGGCACACAGTAGCATCCGTTCTTGGGGATGATGCTGTGACGGCGCAGGGACGCGAGGATTTCGGGCTTGATGCCGTCGCAGTCGGCCTTGACATTCTCCGCCTCCTTGACCTTGCGCCCGGCCCGTTTGACGGCATCGCGCCACAGCTTTATCTTGCCGACAAGTTTTGAGAGCCTGTCGAGATACATCTCGCGCAGGTTCTCGTCAGCTACATTCAGAAGCAGTTCGGCAACTTCCGCGATCACGTCGGCTTGCAATTCCGAAGTGGTTGCGCCCACAAGCCGTTTTTGGGTGTACCACACGATAAACGGTTGTGGTTCAAGCTGCCGGTATATATCAATCGAAGAGATGAAGCTGTCGGCATCGCGCTTGACTCCGTCGGCATCGTCCACCTCTGTTCGAGGTATCTCCCTTACAGATACATCGAAGCCGTTGGCGAGAGCAAGTTTGCCGTTCTTCATTACCGCGCTGACACCTGCGCCATAGAGTTTCCCCTTAGGCGCGTCGGAGTCCGGGATAAAACAGATTGAGCCGCACACCCGCTTCATCTGAGCGAGGTGCTTTGCAGTGAGCGCCGTGCCCATCGGGGCCACGGCCTGTAAAACACCGATAATCTGCAAGCGCATGACATCGGGGCCACCCTCGACCACGACAAAATGGCCGCACTCGCGGGCGGCTTTGGCGGCAACGTCGATGCCGAACAGTGTCTCGCTCTTGTTGAAAAGCGGAGAGTCGGTCAGGTTCATATACTTGCTCCGCTTCATGATGTCGGGGTTATTCCCTACATACCGTGCGGAGAAAGTCACCATAGAGCGTGTACGGCTTCTGACCGGCAATGTAACGCGCTGCCGGAACATGGAGTACAGGTTGCCGTTCTCCTTGTTGCGTCCCAACAGTCCGAGTTCGAGGAGCAGACCAATATCCGCGCCCTGTTTCTTCATGTAGTCGATGAAAACGGCGGAGTCGCGTGGAGCGTAACCGATGCCGAATTGCTTGCAATACTCCTCGTCCCAACGTGAATAAGCATAAGCTCGGGCCGCTTGTGCCTCCGGGGAGTCCGAAAGGAATTGTTCGGAGAAAAAGTTTTGGGCGAGAGTGAGGATTGCCCTCATACTCTCGCGCTTCTTCTCCGCTGCAATGTCGGCATCGGTGCGCTCGTCCTTTTCGTATTCGACAGGAATACCGAAAGCCTTTGCAAGTTCCTCGACAGCCTGACGGTATTCCAGTCCTTGCTGTTCCATGACGAACTGCACCGGGCCTACACTCTTGCCACAACTGAAACAGTGGGCTAAGTTCAGCCGTTTTGATACGCTGAATGACGGTGTCCGCTCGTTATGGAACGGACAGCAGCAGGTATAGTTGCTGCCGCTCCTCTTCAGTTGCAGCCCGTAGTGTTCCACCACGTCCACGATATTCAGGTCGTGGACGGCGGCGATGGTTCGTTGAGATATGAGAGCCATTACATAACTGATTTATTCGGCTCTAAACGAATACCTCCTGTTGGTTGTCCCAAAAGAAAAGGATGTCTCGACCAAGATAGAACTTGTGGTTGTAGCACTGACGGAAGCCACAACGGATAAGTCCTTCGTTGGTATATTTGCGCAAGCTGTCACGGCAAATGCCAAGCAGCTTGCAGGTTTCGGATATGGTGTAACGACCATTTTCCGAAACATTGGGTCGTTCACTTGTAATCATACTATATTATCGCTATAATTTAGGGAAAAGAATATTTTCAGGAATATTGAAATACTCGGCGAGTATAACGCGGGTCTTGGAGTCCGGGGATTGGGTGCCGTCGAGCCAACGGCGAATGGTTCCGGGTCTTTTGCCTGTAACTCTGGCAACCTCAACGATAAAAGCATAACCGGGTGTCGGTTTGGCTTTTGCGGTCAAGTACAAGGCTTTGAAGCTGTTCGTCTCCATAAATATCAGCATTTATTTGAGAAATCCATACAAAAATTTGTTTGGATAAGAAATTATCACTATATTTGCACCGTGAAACTTCAACTCTGTATTGATGTTCCGAGGTGTTTTCGGCGGCAAATATAGTCAATTATCGCCAAACACCGATAGAATATCGCCATATTAACTTTATTTAACGTTATAGCATGATAAAGTTCGCTCTGAAAAAGGTGCGCCAAGACAAGAATCTGTCGCAAGTTGAGATGGCAACATTGCTCAACCTGCCGCAGAGTTCCATTTCTGCAATGGAGAACGGCAAGACTAAAATCTCTCAGCACATTATCAACACCCTTGTAGAACGGTTGCAGATAGATGAAGATGCTTATTGGATAGACGATGAGAATAAGATGTCTTCTATTGGCCCGACAGCTGCAACAGTTGCGGCAATCGTTTCTCAAAGCGAGAAAGAGTTAGTCAATGAACTACGGGCCGCAAACGAGAAATTACGTAGCGACATAACAGAACTTAAGGCTCAATATGCAAGTGCCCAGGATAAAATCAAGGACCAGGAAATTCACGAAGGCGCTCTCTATAAGAGAATGGAGGGTCTGCGTGAGATAATAGAAGAAAAGCAGCAAACGATAACGGATTTGAAAGACGAGATACTGAGGATGAAGGATGAACTTCACCGCCTCGAAATCCTACTCGTCAGAAACAATATAGAGTTTTGAATCACTCAAATTCAGCGAAATAAATAGGTCAGCGCAAAATCAGCGCAAGACCGAAAAGAGAAAATAACTAAAATATTAAACCACAGATGTTTATGTGAGATATTTACGTTGGCTGGAAAGCGTGTATACGCCAAAAGCGTATCCCGAGTTCGAATCTCGGTCGCTCCGCAAGTAATACGCTGGAATTCATAATAATATGATTTCAGCGTATTGCTGTTCTGGAGAAAATCGTCCGGGTAGCCGGATTTTTCATGATTACCGCAAATTTCGATACTATGATAGTTCCGGGAGGTTTGCACTTATCATAGCATCCTCTCTTATTTCCAAATAAATTTCGATGATACAGAATTTGATTGCGATATTTGTAGGCAGCGGTCTGGGAGGCGTGTGCCGCTATCTGGTCGGCAAGGCAGTGCAGTCGCAAGTTTCCGCCACATCATTGTTTCCGTGGGGAACGTTTGTCGTCAATGTTACAGGCTGTCTTTTAATCGGTCTTTTTTATGGGCTTTTCGACAGATACGCTGCCGATGGCTTCCTGTCTCAACAGTTCAGACTGCTTCTCACTGTCGGATTCTGCGGCGGATTCACTACTTTCTCCACATTTATCAACGAGAACTATCTTTTGTTCCAGTCCTCCAATCTGCCTATTGTTATCGGATATGTTGCCCTAAGTGTGGTTGTCGGATTCCTGCTGTTATATATCGGCTACAGCCTGACTCGTATATGATTATATGCGGAACAGTCAGACTTGCATGTCATAATACTGAGGTCGGGTAAACAATAGCATAAAAAGGCCGACGCCCTTTCAATTGCGTCGGCCTTTTTATGTAGGGATATTCAGTTAATGACTAACTAATTATTTGCCAATGTCATAGATATTTCGTAACTTTACAAAGAACCCCCGATGGACCCATCACGGGCT
>QWCV01001028.1_pt1 | contig 36271 bp, 34 predicted proteins | sample 1972621 | NCBI WGS metagenome assembly QWCV01 (sample SAMN09866699, study PRJNA288562) | Human gut metagenome isolate pre2_stool, whole genome shotgun sequencing... | isolation source: gut | host: Homo sapiens | place: USA: California | reverse complement strand
TATGCGGAACCGCACGTACGGTGGTGTGGGAGGTCGGTGAATGCGAAAGTAGGAGGTAAATGCCTCTTATGAGTAACATTTACCTCCTACCCGATTCTATTCTCCCCCATTTTATTCCTCATTTCTAGGTATTCATCAAAACCCCCATTTTTAGGTATTGCACAATTATAAAAATCTTCGTACCTTTGCAACCGTAAATGATAAACATCAGAACTGAGGTTATCCTACGAGTAGGAATTGCCCCTTGCCAAAAGCAATTCTGGTGAACGTTTGAAACTTTTAGATAATTGAGACAAAGATAGAAATTAAAATCTTGTTCGCTAATAGAAATAATTCATAATGTTTTTGTATAATATGAGAAGGAGTGCTTGTGAAAGTACTCCTTTTATGTATTGGCTTACTACATGGCGATGCATTTTGTTCTATGTCACGACGCACAGACTTCTACATCGCCATGTAATTTCAAAGATATCGGGAGTTTTAAAAAAACCTGTTACTATTTGATTTTAGCACCAAATGACTTTACAAACTTAATCTTCTTGCCTTTTGCGATGATTGGCTTCTTCCATTCACCACCCAAAATACGGATAACAGCCTTCTTGCCTACAGGAACCGCATCTACAGCCTTCTGCAAATCCATGAAATTGCCTCGACCTTCTGCAGAGACTACATAATCATAATGGCAGACATGAGACTTCAGCGCTGGCACCTGCTCAGCTACAGCATCAGCAAGCGCACCGGCAACCACACGTGCACCATATACATTATAATGGGTATTATCTTTCTTACCCTTAGGAACCTGCGGATTCTCGCCAGGCATAAACCACATATGTAATTTGCGACTGCCTTCAATACCCATGCCCGTTTCTATATCGTGGGTAATCTTGGTAGCATCAACAAACGAAACATTCAGCTGCTTTGCTACATTGCGGGGAGCTATCACATAAGCTCCGTGGGTGTCGATAAGCGTATCGCTATTAATCTGCTCCTTTCCATCATATACTTTATTGCGAAGCTTCTCGTCATCATCATTCTTCAATTCTGCAGAATAATAGCAGCGACGAACCACCGCATTGAACAGTACAGGAATGCCACCCTTGGCAAGGGTCTCATTTACATATCTGGCAAGGTTTGCATCAAAAGTAGATCCCGGATCAGTATGACGGTCAGGCATTGACTTCTCATCGTTATGCCCAAACTGGATAAACACATAATCACCTGGCTTTATTCTATCCAAAACCTTTTTCCATCTTCCTTCATTGATAAAGCTCAAAGAAGAACGACCATTAACAGCATGATTGTCAACAATCACCTTGTCATCAAAAAAGCCTTGCAATACCATCCCCCATCCTCGCTCTGGATTATTTCCAAAACCGCCTTTCTCGGCAGCAGTAGAATCACCTATTACAAAAATCGTTGTTGTCTTTGTGCTGGATGTCATCAGCAACGCCAGTATGAATACACACAAAATAGCTTTTATTTTTTTCATTTGTCTGTAGTTTTTAGAAGTTACTAAAATTATAGTTAGGCATACACGCTAACACATAAAAAGCTCTCGCCCTGCCGCACTGCATATTCACATATACGAGCACGAGAGGACGAGAAAGAGAGTATTATTTATTTACTTTGGCTATCAATTCCTCGGCAGTAACCAAGGTTTGTTCGCCAGTTTCCATATTCTTAAGCGTAACCTTGCCCTGAGCCATCTCATTCTCACCTGCAAGCACCACAAACGGAATATTCTTGGCATTGGCATAGCTCATCTGTTTCTTCATCTTCGCCTTATCAGGGAAGATTTCGGTACGGATACCGGCTGCACGAGCTGCACTTACTATAGGCAGGCAGTAAGCTGTCTCCTTTTCACCGAAGTTGATAAACAGTACCTGAGTAGCATTTACTGCCTCCTTCGGATAAAGGTCGAGCGCACCTAACACATCATAAATACGGTCAGCACCAAAACTGATACCTACACCGCTCAAACCTGGCAAACCGAAAATGCCGGTAAGGTTGTCGTAACGACCACCACCTGTAATACTTCCCATTGGAGTATCAAGCGCCTTCACCTCGAAGATTGCACCCGTATAATAGTTCAAGCCACGAGCCAGAGTGAGATCCAGTTCTATCTCGTTGTTCAAGCCAAGAGTCTTCAAGGTATCGAGGATAAACTTGGTTTCCTCTACACCCTTTAAACCAACTTCTGAACCTTCGAGAACCTTCGCTATCACTTCAAGTTTCTCATCATTAGTTCCTGACAATGAGATGATTGGCTGCAACTTTTCAATGGCATCTTCAGAAATGCCGTCATTGCGCAACTCTTCGTTTACATTGTCAAGTCCGATTTTATCAAGCTTATCGATGGCCACTGTGATATCTACAATCTTCTCAGCCTCGCCGATAACCTCTGCAATACCGGTAAGAATCTTGCGGTTATTAATCTTGATGCATACACGAACACCAAACTTGGTGAACACGGTATCAACAATCTGCATCAACTCGACCTCATTCAGGAGAGAATCAGAGCCAACCACATCAGCATCACACTGATAGAACTCACGGTAACGTCCTTTCTGAGGGCGGTCTGCACGCCATACTGGCTGAATCTGATAACGTTTGAAAGGCATCTGCAACTCCTCGCGGTGCTGCACTACATAACGTGCGAAAGGAACGGTCAAGTCATAACGAAGACCTTTCTCACAAAGTTTCGCAGCTAATTTGAGTGAACCGAGAGAATGAATATCCTCATCGCTCACCTTATTCATATAGTCGCCTGAATTCAATATCTTAAAAAGCAGTTTATCACCCTCTTCACCATACTTGCCCATCAAAGTCTGAAGGGTTTCCATGGCAGGGGTTTCAATCTGCTGGAATCCATAAAGAGCATACACTTCCTTGATGGTGTTGAAGATGTAGTTGCGTTTCGCCATCTCAACAGGACCAAAATCTCTCGTGCCCTTTGGTATACTTGGTTTCTGAGCCATTTATTAATGTTTAATATGAATGTTAAATGTTTAATGTCTAGCGCCATGTAAACCCCTCAAAGTAAACATTAAACACTAAACATTAAACACTATATAATTTACTTGCGTACAATAGTCTGAGCACGGTCTGGACCGATAGAAATGATACCGATCTTAGTCTCAAGGAACTCTTCTACGAAAGCAATATAATCCTTGAACTCCTGTGGGAACTGATCTTCAGATGTGAACTTAGTCATATCTGTCTTCCAGCCCTTGAACTCCTTGTAAACAGGTTCTACATCATCGATTTCGTATGGGAAATCAGTTGTAACAGAACCATCCTTCAACTTATATGCCACGCATGCCTTGATGGTATCGAAGCCATCGAGCACGTCGCTCTTCATCATGATAAGCTCGGTAACACCATTCACCATGACAGAATACTTGAGCTGTACAAGATCGCACCAGCCACAACGACGCTCACGACCGGTAACAGCACCATACTCATGACCGAGGTCACGGATCTTGGCACCAGTCTCATCGAAAAGCTCTGTAGGGAATGGACCTGCACCAACACGTGTACAGTAAGCCTTCATGATACCATAAACATTGCCGATGCGGTTAGGGCCGACACCCAGACCTATGCAGGCACCTGCACAGATAGTATTAGAAGAAGTAACGAATGGATAAGAACCGAAATCAACATCGAGCATAGTACCCTGAGCACCCTCGCAGAGGATATCCTTGCCAGAACGGAGCACCTTATTGATTTCTACCTCGCTATCAATAAGTTTAAACTGCTTCAAGTATTCGATGCCCTCCATCCAGGTCTTCTCAACCTCTGTGATATCGAAGTCGGTATAACCGAGACTTGCGATGGTTTTGAGATGAGCAGCCTTGTGAGCAGCATACTTCTCCTCGAAATTGTCAAGGATATCGCCTACGCGAAGACCAGTACGGCTAACCTTGTCAGTATAAGTAGGACCGATACCCTTACCAGTAGTACCTACCTTGTTCTTTCCCTTAGAAGCCTCGATAGCAGCATCGAGTACACGGTGAGTAGGCATGATGAGATGTGCCTTCTTAGAGATGTAAAGACGGCTCTTCAAATCATGACCGCTCTTCTCAAGATCCTTAGCCTCACCCATAAAGAGGTCTGGAGCCAAAACCACACCGTTGCCGATGATGTTCACCTTACCACCCTGGAAAATACCAGAAGGGATAGAGCGAAGCACATACTTCTCACCCTCAAACTCCAATGTATGTCCAGCATTAGGACCACCCTGGAAACGAGCAATGACATCATACTTAGGGGTCAACACGTCAACCACCTTACCTTTACCTTCATCGCCCCACTGCAAACCCAGCAGGACATCTACTTTACCTGTGTTCATTTTTTATCTTTTTATCTTGATACTTATTCTTTTTTGCGTTTACGAGTCATCTTGCTCTGGCAACCACTGCATACGCCATAGATGTAAAGAGCATAAGCATCTTTACGAAAGCGCTGCATCCTGATATCCTTCACAGCAGCCGTAACCTGCGGTGCTACAATTTCGGTTACCTTGCCACAAATCGTGCAAACCTGATGCACATGATTGTCCTCGCTATAACTGGCCTCATACTTGGTGCCGTCTGCCAGACTGTGCTTTACCTTTTCAGTAGCTCTCTGCCCAAATCTTCTATCGAGAAATGCTCTCCCATAGAATAAATGGTGTCGAGGATAGTGGAACGCTCCGGAGTGCGCCGGTGATGATTGCTCTCCATATAATTGTCCAAAACCTCATGAGCTTTTGCTAAAATTTCTTCACTCATAATCCTTGTTAGTTACATAAAACGCACAAAGATACTCATTATCTACGACATAGAACAATATTTAATTTTAAAAAATCTAAATTCGCCTCAATTCCTCATAGATACGCTGAACCGGAAGCCCCATCACATTAAAATAACTCCCCTTCAACCCCGTACAACCTATGTAGCCAATCCATTCCTGAATACCATAGGAGCCAGCTTTGTCAAACGGCTGATAATGATTTATATAATAACTGATTTCATCATCAGAAAGCGGCTTGAACGTCACTTCTGTTGTTACTGAAAAGGAACGCTGCTTATGCTGGGTAGTAAGACAAACACCTGTAACTACATGATGCGTCTTTCCGCTCAACATCTTCAGCATTCGTCTGGCATCTTCAGCATCACGAGGCTTCCCGAGAATGACTCCCTTTCCTTCCAGATCATTCTGTTCGCCAGCTGTTGGCGCAATCACAACCGTATCTGCTGTAAGAATCAAAGTTTCTGACTCGTCCAACTCTTCAACACTATTATTTCCATTCAAAAGCGGACGGTAAGCCTCAGCCTTTTTCTTGCAGATGAATTCTGCCACCTGATAAGCATCGAGGTCAGCAGGATAACTTTCATCAATACCACTAATCACCTTCACCTCAAAAGGAATATCCAAACCTGCCAGAAGTTCCTTGCGACGAGGCGAATTACTCGCCAAAATGATCTTATAATTCATCTATTTTAAACCTTATTACTTTGAACTTTATGATTAAAATTCAGTTGCAAACTTTCTACTATAAACTATCAGCTTTCAACTATTAACTAAATTCTACCAGCCAAACGCCTTAGCATCTGAAAGCCATAAACCCTTGGCTCTCAGTACCTGTTCTACGACATCACGTCCCACACCATCACCTCCGTTACAAGCCGAGATATAAGTAGAAATTTCTTTAATATCAGAGCATGCATCTGCTGGGCAACATGGACATCCGCAACGACGCATAATCTCATAATCAGGAATATCATCACCTACATATATTATTTCCTCATCTGTAATTGAATATTTCTGCTTGAACTCCTCATAAGTCTTTATCTTTACAGAACACCCCATGAAGATATCCTCTACACCAAGATTTTCATAGCGTACCTGTATGGCATGAGAATTACCGCCTGTCAGAATTACGATACGAACACCTTTCTTCTGAGCCAGCTGAATGGCATAGCCATCTTTGATATTAACAGTACGCAAAGGTTCGCCGGCACTGGAAAGCGTGATGGTTTGTCTTGACAGAACTCCATCAACATCAAAGATGATTGCTTTTATTTTATTTAAATCGTAATTTATCATATTTATTTCTGTTTCTAGAACTTAAATTCCTAACTGCAAACTTAAACCGATAACAGTTTTATCTCTTGAACTTGAATATGCTTTTGCTCATCATTTCATAAATCTGCTGTAGTTCTGGCTGTTTTTCAAGAAGTTGCATTTGTTTTTCCATCACATTTCTATCATCACGAACTGCCGGTCCTGTCTGCACTTCAACTGCCGAATGCGAAGAAGCCTTGTCCATAGTTTCCATAACCAGAGGACGGAGAACACTGCCAGGAATATGATGATTTTCGAGAATCTGCTGACCTATAGCTACGCAATGATTCGCAAAATTACAAGCAAAAACAGCTGACAGGTGCAAATACTTACGATTATCAGAATCCAATTCATAGACACTACGAGAAATCTGTTCTGCCAACCTCTTCAGGAAAGAAGTTTCGAAAGCACCACATCCCTCAATGAAAATAGGAATATTTTCGAATGCAACCTTTTTATCTTTCGTAAATGTCTGCATCGGATAAAATACGCCATAATGACGGGCATAATCTTTGAAAACATCCATCGGCATGGAACCAGCTGTATGAACAAACATCTTATCTTCTCTTCCTTTGCACAGTTCAGGAATAAGCATTTCAAGCGCATCATCCTTCACTGAAACTATGTACAAATCTGCATCACAGACCACCTTACTCATCTCATTGACAGGCTCACAATTCACCTTCTCGGCCAATAGAGAGGCCGACTCCCTAGTTCTACTGAAAACTTGCACAATCTGATGTTCTGATTGCGATATTTCGAGCGCAAGATTGGTAGCAAGATTACCTGCCCCAATAAACACTATTTTCATACGTAATTTTGTTTAAAGTTCTACTTTTTATGCAAAAATACTAAAAAATAACGATAGAGGAGCCCTTTTTCTTGCTTTTTTATGATAAATTTATTATTTTTGCCTTCGTGAGAAAATATGAAGTAGAAATATATGGTAAACTGGAAGAAATGCCGCATTTATTGGAAGGCGACTTTTTTCATAGCTTGGAGCTTTTTCAGATTCTTGAAAAAACACCCGGCATAACCCCCTTTATGGCTGTCGCCACACAAGAGAACAAGGTGGTAGGACAAATGCTCGTCATCCTCTATCACCGCAAGTCTTTATTTCCACCTTATTTATATACGCACGCGCACGCGTATGGAGAGGGACTTTATGCACCCGATGCTGAACAGAATGCTATTTTCCCATTGTTACTCCGCAGCCTAACTATCCACTTACACAAACGACTCTGCTTTTACATCGAGTTCTCCCGAATGAGCAAAAAGATGCTGGGTTACCGGGAATTCAGAAAATTGGGCTATGTACCTATTGCCTGGCAAGAGATACATAACTCCCTACACAGCAAACTTCCACAAGAGCGACTCTCAGACAAACAAATTGCTATGATTAAAAGAATGAAGAAAAAGGGAATAAGTTGTAGAGAGGCAACTTCACCCGAAGACATCCATCGTTATCACCAGTTGCTCAAAAATTATTATCGGCTGAAACTTCGCCGTTTTGTTCCTGACGAAACATTCTTTCAGAAACTGAGTACAAGTAGTAATGCCAGAAACGTCATCATCACCTATAAGGACAAAGTGATTGGCGGCTATACCTGCATCTACAACCAAGGCAATGCCTTTCTTTGGTTTTCTGCATTCAAGAGAAAGACTTACATCCATCTGCATCCGGACACAATGACCATCTGGCAAGCACTCTCTGATGCACAGGAGCAGGATGCCCAACACCTCCACTTTATGGACGCAGGACTTCCGCTTAAGAGTAATCTCTACCGTGAATTCATTCTCGGTTTCGGAGGCAAACCTGTTACCAAGTTTCGCTGGTTCCGCTTCTATCCAAAAGTTATAAACCTGCTCCTCCACTGGCTATACAAGGATTAAGGAAAAGAGGTTCCGTGAGCCTATATAAAGCATCTCCGAAACCTCTTTCTCTTTTTAAGCGTAATTACACATACGCTCAAAAAGTACATTTTGTATATTAAAGTCAACGCCTCTACTCTTTCAAAGCACGGTCTAGCTGCTCCAAGCCGCGCTCTGTACAGAATCCACGAATCAGGCACAAAATATAATTATCGTATATCTCCTGCATCGAATGAACACGATAGAGCTGATGATGCATGATTTCCTCCATCATTACATGTCCTATGTCCATAACAACATTGAAGTCTACATCCTTACGGAAAAGTCCCTCCTTGACACCAGCCTCAAAGAAACGTACACTCTCCTCCCGTTCATGAGCATGATTTTCCTGGAAGAATTTCACTACACGAGGCATCTTATGAACCTCCTCATAGAAAAGAACGCCCACCATCCCATTGCGCTCCATCTGCAATTTATAGACATAGCTGATAATATCTATCACATTCTTCGCTTGGGTCTTGGCGAAATTTTCTAACTTCGAACGATTTTCTTCTAGCTGACGCATCATACCAGCAAGCAACAATTCTTCTTTGTCACCAAAAATCTCGTACACAGTTCTCTTAGATACATGAAGTCCCTGTGAGATTTCATCCATCTTGACAGCTTTTACCCCACGCTTATAGAATTCAGGCATCGCATAAGAGATGATTCTGTCTTTCAATTCTTGTCTATATTGATTGATTTCTGCCATTTTACTTGTTTGAAGACTATTTTTGTGCAAAGATACAAAAAAAATCAAAAAACCATTCTTTTTTACTAAGTTTTTTTGTACCTTTGCACAAACTTTTAAATTTCGTACGTAAAATCCACGAATATGAAAGAAAAATAAACTTTAAACCAATATATTGTTATGGTAAAAATTACAAAAGAGGCGGCTTTAAGTTATCACGAGACTGGCCGTCCTGGCAAGATTGAGGTTAAGCCAACAAAACCTTATCACACACAAACGGATCTGAGCCTTGCTTATTCTCCTGGCGTGGCATTCCCATGTCTTGAGATCCAGCAGAACCCAGACGATGCATACAAGTATACTGACAAGGGTAACCTGGTTGCTGTTATCAGTAATGGTACAGCAGTGCTCGGACTTGGCGATATCGGTGCCATGAGCGGAAAGCCAGTGATGGAAGGTAAGGGATTGCTTTTCAAGATTTACGGTGGTGTGGATGTCTTCGATATCGAAATCGATGAAAAAGACCCAGAAAAGTTCTGTGAAACCGTAGAGAAAATCGCTCCTACATTTGGTGGAATCAACTTGGAGGACATCAAGGCACCTCAATGTTTCTACATCGAGGAGCGCCTGAAAAGAACTCTCGATATCCCTGTAATGCACGATGACCAGCATGGTACTGCTATCATCTCTGCAGCAGGCTTGAAGAACGCTCTTGAGGTAGCTGGCAAGAACATTGCCGATGTGAAGATTGTCGTAAATGGTGCTGGTGCAGCTGCTATCAGCTGTACAAAACTCTACGTAGCACTCGGTGCACAGGTAAAGAACATCATTATGCTCGACTCTAAGGGTGTCATTACCAGCGACCGCGAAAATCTGACAGAGCAGAAAAAGCTCTTTGCAACAGACCGCCGCGATGTCCATACACTCGAAGAGGCTGTGAAAGGCGCCGATGTATTCGTAGGACTCAGCAAGGGTAACGTGCTCTCCAAGGATATGATTCGTTCTATGGCAGACAACCCTATCGTTTTCGCTCTTGCCAATCCAGTACCTGAGATCAGCTACGAGGACGCTATGGACAGCCGCCCTGACGTATTGATGTCAACTGGCCGTTCAGATTATCCTAACCAGATTAACAATGTAATCGGTTTCCCATACATCTTCCGTGGTGCACTCGATGTTCACGCCCGTGCTATCAACGAAGAAATGAAGATGGCTGCTGTTCATGCAATTGCCGATTTGGCTAAGCAGCCGGTTCCTGATGTAGTAAACGATGTTTACCACGTTAACGACCTTACATTCGGTCCTAAATACTTCATTCCGAAACCTGTAGATCCACGTTTGATTACAGAAGTTTCTGCTGCCGTAGCTAAGGCTGCAATGGAAAGTGGTGTGGCTCGCACCCCTATCACAGACTGGGAGAAGTACAAGCAGGATTTGCGCCAGCTGCTTGGTCAGGAGACCAAACTGACCCGCAAACTCCACGATACAGCGCGCCTTCACCCACAGCGTGTAGTATTCGCAGAAGGTGGCAACCCAACTATGCTGAAGGCTGCAGTCCAGGCAAAGCAAGAGGGTATCTGCCAGCCAATCCTGTTGGGTAACCCAGACCGTCTGAACCGTGTTGCTAGCCGTTTGAAACTTGACCTTTCAGATATTGAGATTGTAGATATGCGTGCCGATAACGAACAGGGCCGCCGTGCAAAGTTTGCCAAGCATCTGGCAGAGAAGCGTGCTCGCGAGGGCTACAGCTTCGAGGAAGCTTATGATAAAATGTACGAGCGCAACTACTTCGGTATGTCAATGGTAGAACAGGGTGATGCTGACGCATTCATCACTGGTCTTTACACAAAGTACAGCAATACTATTAAGGTGGCAAAAGATGTAATTGGAATTCGTGAGCCATATAAGACTTTCGGTACCATGCATATCCTTAACACCCAGAAGGGTATTTATTATATCGCAGATACGCTCATCAACCGCCACCCAGACGAAGATGTGCTGATTGATGTTGCCAAGCTGTCTGCAGGTACAGTGAAGTTCTTCAACGAAGAGCCGGTTATGGCCATGTTAAGCTACTCTAACTTCGGTACAGACAATATTGGCTCACCTGTTAAGGTAAAGAAAGCCGTTGCTGAGATGCAGAAGGAGTTCCCTGAACTCGCTATCGATGGTGAAATGCAGGTAAACTATGCACTCAACAAGGATCTGCGCGATGAAAAGTATCCATTCTCCCGCCTCAAGGGCAAAGACGTCAACACTTTGGTGTTCCCTAACTTGAGTAGCGCCAATGGTGCATACAAACTTCTCCAGGGTTTGAATCCTGAAACTGAGATTATCGGCCCTATCCAGATGGGATTGAATAAGCCTATCCACTTCACTGACTCAGAAAGTAGTGTACAGGATATTGTAAACATCACAGCAGTAGCTGTCATTGATGCTTATGTAGAGAAAATCAAGAAGCAGAAGTAATCACTTCTTTTTTCTGATTCAAACAAACAGAATAAGATAATAGTATCTTCCATAAACAGGTTGGCACTTCTGCGCCAACCTGTTTTTATTTTCTCTTCTTCACTACTTGTCTCGAAAGTTCGTCTCTTTATACTTTTGAAGATATCTAAACAAAAAAACAACAGAATTGCAATCGATTACGCAGCCTTTCTCACTAAAATAAGTTAATTTATGCCATTGTGCGCCCACACAATAGAATTATAACAAAAATAATCAAATAAATATTTGGTGATTTGAAAAATATCATGTACCTTTGCAGCCAGTTATCCTGAAAACAATCTTTTTACCTTAATGGAAACTAATACCTATTGAAGATTTGGAGCGGTAGCCTGTGAAGGTCATCGCTTTTTTCTTTTTATACACCTCCTCCATCAAATAGCATATAGCATATATTGTCCCAAGAAGAAAGTATACAATTAAAAGGTAATATCACTTGAGTCGGAAGACTTGCTGACTGCAGTCAGCAGACCTGTCGACTATAGTGAGCAGACCTGCTGACTAGGCTCAGCAGAGCTGCTGACACTAGTCATAACTTTAACGAAGGTATCTTCTTGAACCAGAGAAGTCGTATCCTTAAACCTAAGAAGACATCTCCTTGAACCAGAGAAGACATATCATTGAGCCAGAGGAGACATATCATTGAACCTAAGGAAGTATATTATTGAACCCAATAAAGAACATTATACTATTCACGAGTCCCTTATCTGGTAGCAAATAATCGGTATTCTTATAAAAAACAGGCTTTTCTGTTAAATCTTTCTAAAAAACAATCTTTATTTCCCCAACATTTTGTTCATATCAAAGATAATTTGTAATTTTGCACCCCGAATGCTCATGGATTGGGCAAATGTTACAGAAAAGTTTAGTTCGAAGGGGCTCAAAGAAGATCCGGCACAATGCAGGACGCCTCCCGAAGAAACCCGTTTATATAATTAATTTAATGTACGCAATTGTAGAAATTAACGGTCAGCAGTTCAAGGCTGAGGAGGGCAAGAAGCTCTTCGTACATCACATCAAGGATGTTGAGGCAGGTCAGACTGTTGAGTTCGACAAGGTTTTGCTCGTTGACAAAGACGGCTCAATCACTGTCGGTGCACCAGCTGTAGAGGGTGCAAAAGTAGTAGTAGAAGTAGTGAACCCACTCGTAAAGGGTGACAAGGTAATCGTCTTCAAGATGAAGCGCCGCAAGGACTATCGCAAGAAGAACGGTCATCGTGCTCAGTTCACTGAAGTATCAATCAAATCTGTAATCGCTTAAAATTAGGAGGAATTAGAAAATGGCACATAAAAAAGGTGTTGGTAGTTCTAAGAACGGCCGTGAATCAGCTTCACAAAGATTAGGCGTTAAGATCTGGGGTGGTCAGAGCATCATCGCAGGTAACATCATCGTTCGCCAGCGTGGTAACAAGCACTTCCCAGGTGAGAATGTAGCTCAGGGTAAGGATGATACATTGTATGCTTTGGCAGATGGTATCGTTTACTTCCACAAGGGCCGCAAGGACAAGAGTACAGTTTCTGTTCTCTCTCCAGAGGTTTACGCTGAGAAGACCAAAAAAGCTGACGCTTAATTTTTAAAGTTTTAAAAAAAACTATTCCAAACAAACAACATAGAAGCCTGCTCATACCTAGAGCAGGCTTTCTTCGTTTATATAAGTTTTTAGGCAAGGATTACACCCCCCTCTAAGCTCCTTAACCCTATAAAACCACAAAAAAACTTTAATTCTACCCTTCCCTGTAAAAAAGTCAGCATTTTTTTACGCTATCACAAATATTTTTTGTACTTTTGCCTACAAATAGTAAATTATTTAATTAAAAGACATTTTATGCTTACACTTAAACTTATCAGTGAGGAAACTGAACGTGTAGTTAAGGGTCTCGAAAAAAAGCATTTTCCAAATGCTCGTGAGGCCGTAGAGAAAGTTTTGGAGTACGACAAGATTCGTCGTGAAGCTCAGCAGAAGTTGGATAACAACAAGCAGCAGGCTAACCAGTTTGCTAAGCAGATTGGTGTCCTTATGAAGGAAGGTAAGAAAGAGGAAGCTGAGAGCGCAAAGGCTCAGGTAGCTATGCTCAAGGCTGACGCTAAGGCTCTTGAAGAGATCATGGAGAAAGCACAGAACGATATGACCAACCAGTTGCTCGAAATTCCTAACATCCCTTGCGAGCAGGTTCCTGAAGGTAAGGACGCAGCCGACAACGTTGTTGTGAAAGAAGGCGGCGAAAAGCCAAACCTCGGCGAGGATGCTCTCTGCCATTGGGATCTCTTGAAGAAGTATAATCTTGTAGACTTCGACCTCGGCGTTAAGATTACTGGCGCAGGTTTCCCTGTATATATCGGCAAGATGGCTCGTTTCCAGCGTGCGCTTGAGGCATTCTTCCTCGATGAGGCTCGCAAGAGCGGATATCTGGAGATTCAGCCTCCTTACGTAGTAAACGAGGACTCTGGTCGTGGTACCGGTCAGTTGCCTGACAAGGAAGGTCAGATGTATCATGCTAATCTGGATAATCTCTTCCTCATCCCTACTGCTGAGGTTCCTGTAACCAACATCTTCCGCGATGTTATTCTCGATGAGAAAGATCTCCCTATCAAGCGTTGTGCTTACTCAGCTTGTTTCCGTCGTGAAGCAGGTAGCTATGGTAAGGACGTTCGCGGTTTGAACCGCCTGCACCAGTTCGACAAGGTAGAGATTGTTCGCATCGATAAGCCAGGTCACTCTTACGAGAGTTTGAACGAGATGCTCGACCATGTTGAAGGTCTTTTGAAGAAGTTGGAATTGCCATACCATATCCTCCGTCTCTGCGGTGGTGATATGAGCTTCACCTCTTCTATCTGCTACGACTTCGAGACATGGAGTGCTGCACAGGGCCGCTGGTTGGAAGTTTCATCAGTATCTAACTTCGAGAGCTATCAGGCTAACCGTCTCCACTGCCGCTATCGCCATACAGATGACAAGAAGATTGAACTTTGCCACACATTGAATGGTTCAGCTCTTGCTTTGCCACGTATCGTAGCAACCATCTTGGAGAACAATCAGACCCCAGAAGGAATCCGCGTACCTAAGGTATTGGTTCCATACTGTGGTTTCGAGATGCTTGATGACAAAAATTTCGATTAATTTGAAGTATCGGTAAGACTTTCAGTTTTTCTCGATTATACAAAACATTCGAAAAACAAAAATAACATATATTGTACGAGGATAACTTCGACTGCCACAAAGGTAGCCGATGTTATCCTTTTGCATTTTTAAATAGCCCATGAACAAGATTATCAAGAAAGTACAATACTCAGAGAAAGTATTCCGCTTCGATGTAGAAGCACCGCTTATAGCCAAGAGCCGAAAGGCAGGTAACTTTGTTATCATCCGTGTAGACAACAACAGCGAGCGCATGCCGCTGACCATCGCTGATGCTGACATTGAGAAAGGAACCATCACACTGGTTGTGCAGAAGGTAGGTCTTTCATCTACCAAACTCTGTGCATTGAATGAAGGCGATGAGATTCACGATGTGGTGGGACCACTTGGAAATCCTACACATATCGAGAACTTCGGAACAGTCATTTGTGCCGGAGGTGGTGTAGGCGTAGCTCCTATGCTCCCTATCATCAAGGCACTGAAAGCCGCAGGAAACAGAGTCCTTTCCGTAATTGCGGGTAGGAACAAAGACCTCGTGATTATGGAAGATGAAGTGCGTGCATCTAGCGATGAGCTCATCATCATGACCGATGACGGAAGTTACGGCGAGAAGGGTGTTGTAACCGTAGGAATCGAGAAGTTTATCAATCAGGAGCATATCGATAAGGTTTTCGCCATCGGTCCTCCTATCATGATGAAGTTCTGCTGTCTCCTGACCCAGAAATATAATCTTTCCACAGACGTTTCGCTCAATACCATCATGGTGGATGGAACCGGTATGTGCGGTGCCTGCCGCCTGACCATCGGTGGCAAGACCAAGTTTGTCTGCATCGACGGTCCTGAGTTTGACGGCGCTCTGGTAGATTGGGACGAGATGTTCAAGCGCATGGGCACTTTCAAGGATGTTGAACGCGAAGAGATGGAACACTTCGAAGAGCACCTTGCAACTGTAGACGCAGAAAAGAAGAAAGAAACTACGGATGTAATCATGGACGTAGAACCTACAGATGCGAGCATCGAAGAGTTGACCGACCGTAACGCTGAGTGGCGCAAGGAGTTACGCGCTTCGATGAAAGCAAAAGAACGTACAGCTATAGAGCGCGTAAAGATGCCAGAACTTGACCCTCTTTATCGTGCCACAACCCGTACGGAAGAGGTAAATATCGGTTTAACCAAGGAAATGGCTTTGACCGAAGCCAAGCGCTGTCTCGATTGTCCTAAGCCTACCTGTATGGAAGGTTGTCCGGTAAGCATCAACATTCCTTCCTTCATCAAGAACATTGAGCGGGGCCAGTTCCTTGCCGCAGCCAAGGTTTTAAAGAACACCTCTGCCCTACCTGCCGTTTGCGGACGAGTTTGTCCACAGGAAAAGCAATGTGAAAGCAAGTGTGTACATCTCAAGATGAACGAGCCTGCTGTAGCTATCGGATACCTGGAGCGTTTTGCAGCCGATTACGAACGCCAGAGTGGAAACATCTCTGTACCAAAGTGCGATGAACCTAATGGCATCAAGATAGCCGTAGTTGGTTCAGGACCTTCCGGATTGAGTTTTGCAGGCGATATGGCAAAGAAGGGATTCGATGTTACTGTTTTCGAAGCGCTTCACGAGATTGGCGGTGTATTGAAATATGGTATTCCTGAATTCCGTTTGCCTAATGCTATCGTAGATGTAGAGATTGAGAATCTTCAGAAGATGGGCGTAAAGTTTATTACAGACTGCATCATTGGCAAGACCATTTCCGTAAAAGATCTGGAAGAACAAGGATTCAAGGGAATCTTCGTTGGCTCAGGTGCGGGTCTGCCCAACTTCATGAATATTCCTGGAGAGAATGCCTTGAACATCATGTCTTCTAACGAATATCTTACCCGTGTAAACCTGATGGATGCAGCCAATCCTCATAGCGACACCCCTATCAACTTGGGTAAGAAGGTGGTTGTTGTAGGCGGCGGAAATACAGCTATGGACAGTTGCCGTACTGCAAAACGACTCGGAGCAGACGTAACCTTGGTATATCGCCGTTCGGAGGCAGAAATGCCTGCCCGACTCGAAGAGGTGAAGCATGCCAAGGAAGAAGGAATCAACTTCTTTACATTGCACAATCCTAAAGAATATGAGGCTGATGAGAAGGGCGCAGTAAAGGCTGTAGTTCTCGATGTGATGAAGCTTGGCGAACCTGATGCCAGCGGCCGTCGTCGTCCAGAAGCTACAGGAGAGACCATCACGCTGGAGTGCGACCAGGTAATTGTTGCCGTAGGAGTAAGTCCTAATCCACTCGTTCCACAGAGTATCGAAGGCTTGGAACTCGGCCGGAAGAACACCATTGCCGTAAACGACCAGATGCAGAGTTCCATCGAAGAAATCTACGCTGGCGGCGATATCGTACGAGGAGGAGCCACAGTAATCCTTGCCATGGGAGACGGCAGAAAGGCCGCTCTCAATATGAGCGAAAAATTATTGAATAAGAAATAAGAAAACAGGAAACAATAAAGGGCAGCCATGCATCACGCAGACTGCCCTTTCCTTTTCTCGTATGTAATGTTATAAAATGAAATGTAGTTCGTACATATATTTATTAATAATTGGACTCAAACACTATTTCAGATTAATACGGAGTCCGAACTGGAGATTAAAATTCCACTTCTTATCTTTAAACGTATTTTCTATTTCGCTGCCATTATCAAAATAATATTTTGCACCTGGCTCAATATAGAAGCCCACTTGTGGTGTAACATCATACTGTGCACCAAGCGAAGCCTTACCCGAGAACTGAACGCCATCACGTTTCACGTCCTCTTTATGACCAGAAACCTTTGTATCATTCTTTACGTTGAAATCGGCTTCTCCACCCGCCATTACGTACGCATGAAAGCCTCCCGTGCTCCAAACCTCATAGTTTAAACCAAGTGGAACACCCACATAATGCAAAACCTGATGTGTATCAAATTCTGAAACACCATAAGATTTGAAATCAGAAGCAACACGCGTATATACGACACCGGTACTCAAAGACAAACGAGGCGCAAGTCCGATACCAACCTGAGCACCTATAGCCAAAGGAGCATGATGTTTCGCTTCAACATATTTCGGTATTGCATATCTTAAAGGAGAAGCAGCAGCCAGGAAAACGCCATGATCAGCAAAGCCATCACCATCAAGAGGATCTGAAGACGCATATATGCCGTTTGACATTCCATCACTGCCAGAGCCCAGACTTACATTCTCTGCATACAGGTTCATGGTCCAGTTCTGTTCATACTTATCCTTATAACTGCGTTCAAAATGACCATCCTGCGCCCTGCCTGCATAAAGCTTCTGCCCACCATCTGCTTCCAACGGCTTGGTTGCATGATTAGAAGAAACGGCCATCTGTCTGTCAGAATCCTCATTTTGCTTTTGCAAAACAGATAATTCCCGACCATTTACCTCTGCATTAACAGTCTGTTCTGGCATTTCTACCTCTGCTGCAAACATTACTTCATTATCAGCAGCAACAGTCCTCTCCTGGAAAGAGACAGAAGATTTACTATGGTTCAATTGACGCCCCGATGAATGGCGATTCACCTGATGTGCAGATGCATTGTTTTCAGCAAGCAAGATAGCATTTTCACTTCCTGCCGATTGTGCTTCTGCACGGACAGCAGAAGAAGTCCTGCTTGAACCTGATGCTGTAGAGAAAGAACTCTGAACAGCTAAGTTAGCCTGTCCCGATTCATCATCATGCAGATAAACATAACTGCCTCCTACTCCCAATAAAGCAATCGCTGAAGCTACTGACCATCTTTTCAAGACAACATAACGAGTCTGTGGTCTCTTCTTTACATCAGTTTCCTCATCACCAACCTTTTTAGACTGAGCAAGCGATTGTTCTATCTCAGCCCACAAGTCGTGGCTGACAGGCTCTTGGTAGTCAGCCAACTGATCTCGAAGTTTATTTGTCCAATCGTTACTCATTACTTTTCTCATTTATATGATTCAACTCTTTATTATCACTACAATCTGCCTGGCTCAGATAATCTTTCACCTTTTTGCCCAACAGCTTTTTCGCCCGCAAATATTGTGAAGCAGAACTGCTTTCTTTGATGCCTAACAGCTGTGCAATTTCTTTATGGCTTTTCTGTTCAAAAACAAACATGTTAAGAACCAGTCTGTACCCATCAGGCAATTCTCCTATCATTCTTGTCAGTTCTGCAGGCGGAACTCTTTCTACTTCAGACTCTTCATCCTCAATATCATCGGGAACTTCGTCCACGATAGTGAAGCGCTTTTGCTGCCTTACAAAGTTGACAGCTTCATTTGTCACTATCCGCAAAAGCCAAGCCTGAAGAGCGCCCTCACCCCGATATTCAAACTTTGAAATGCCGGAAAAGACTTTTATAAAACTATCTTGCACTACATCTTCAGCATCATCGCGCATAGGGATATACCTCAGCGCTACGGCCATGGCATACCCCACATAGCGTTCGTACAATCTGTGCATGGCTGCCCGACTGCCGCTATTGATGTCGTCTAAGAGTTCCTTTTCCGATTCCAATTTCAAATCCTTTTTAAAGATTAAACGATATAAAGAGAAAACCTTGCATCAAAAATGAACTTTTTTTGGCGCAAGGCACTTTTTTTATATTTTTATATAGATCAAAGGCTATTCTGCACCTTGTTTCCCGGTACATTCAAGCCCTGTTTCTATATTATTCTATAGAGAACACTTTACCTTCCTGAGTAAGATAACTTTCCGTAAACACCTCTTTAGCTTCATTCAACAATACCTCTTCATTATCATATCTTGCACTATAATGTCCCAGAAGAAGTTTGCCTACACCCGCATTTCTGGCTATAGTTGCAGCCTGTCGAGCCGTACTGTGATAATAGAGTTTAGCCCTGTCCTCATTCTCCGAAGTATAGGTGCTCTCATGATAAAGCACCGTAACCCCCTTTACCTTTTCTGCCAACCCCGGAACAAACCGGGTATCACTGCAATAAGCATAACTGCGGGGAGTAGCGGCAGGCATTACCAATCTGGCATTAGGTATTACATCCCCCTCCTTCGTTGTCCAGTCAGCTCCATTCTTGATGTTGTTAATCTGGCTTACAGGAATCTCGTAATAATCTATCATATCACGACGGATATGAGGCAATGTCGGTTTCTCTCTGAAGATGTACCCACAACAAGGCACACGATGCTGCAGAGGAACGGTTTCTACGGTTACAGAATGATCTTCATATACTACTTGCGACTTCTCGGTATCTACAGGAACAAATTCAATTTCATATTCCATTCCCTGCATGAAGAAATCAATCTGACGCTTAAATAAATCTCCGTAACTTTCTGGCGCATACACCTTTAACTTAGCCGTTCTGCCCAGCATACCTAAGGTAGAAAGAAGTCCCTGCAAGCCAAAGCAATGATCACCATGAAGATGCGAAATAAAGATAGCATTTATCTTAGCAAAGTGAACATGAGTGCGACGGAACTGCATCTGGGCACCCTCGCCACAATCCATCATAAAGCATTTGCCACGCATCTCAATAATCTGGGCCGAGGCACTATGCTGAAGGGTGGGCAAAGCACTGCCACACCCCAATATATGTACTTTAAATGGTTCCAAAACTAAATCATAAATTACAGGTTCAACATGATGACCTTACTCTTGGCGCTTGAAAACAAAGATACCCTGAGTATTCTCCAACATAAGACTGTCAGAACCCAATTTGTCAATGGCAAAAGTATCCTTATTCAGCAAAAGTTTACCATTGAGTATCTTCCAGCTAGTCCAAGGATTAGTTTCAGCCTTCACATTGTTCTTCACCTCTCCACCTTCCAAGATATCAAAATTCTTATCCAGAGAAGTCCATTTACCCAAGAGGGATGTCAGGTTGATAATCTTCTGGGCCATCATCTCTCCATCCTCTGCCTTATAACCGATAAGAGCAATACGGTCGCCAGCCAGCAATCCTCCCTGAACAACATCAGGATTCTCATCGTCAATAAACACCGAAAGGGTGTCACCTTCATCAGAAATCAGCTCCAGGCTATGCATAGAGGTTCCCTCACCGCATACACCATAGATGGTAGAATCGTTCATTGCATCCTCTACCTCTACCGAATCTGCTGCACTGATAACAGGAACATTATTTTTGTTCTTACAACTGTTGGCTGCGAAAAGCGCCACCAAAGCTATTGTTACATAAACTAATTTTTTCATAACACTTTAGTTTTTATTATTATATTGATGAGTTGATAAGATTATCTGATTCACCGTTATTTATCATCCTTTTTCTCCTGAAGTTTTGCTTCATCCCATAGTTTATCCATTTCTTCTAAACTCATATCTTTCAAGTTTTTACCTTGCTTTAAGCTATGATCTTCTACGTAGTTGAAACGGCGGATAAATTTCTGGTTGGTTTTCTCCAGCGCATTATCCGGATTGAGTTTATAGAGACGTGCTGCATTGATTACTGAGAAGATGAAATCGCCCAATTCCCGGGTAGAATTCTCTTTGTCGCCTTTAGCCAGTTCCACCTTGAGTTCTTCCAGTTCCTCCTGCACTTTGTCCCACACATCTTCTTTTTCTTTCCAGTCGAAGCCTACATTTCTAGCCTTGTCCTGAATGCGATAAGCCTTGATAAGAGACGGAAGAGAATTAGGGACACCGCTCAACACCCGCTCATTTCCATCCTTCTCCTGCTGCTTGATCTGTTCCCAGGTTTTCTCAACAGAAGTAGCAGTTTTCGGCTTGCTGGCGCCAAGAGCTAAGGTTTCTTCCGAACTGGCAGTTCCTGCTTCTCCATTCCCTGCACCTGACTCCTTATAGACAACCTGTCCTTCATCGTTGATATACATATCAGGATTCGAAACCGTCCAATTTCCCTCTTCCTTCCAGTTAATGAAAGGATGGCGGAACATCAATTTATCTGCCTCCTGATTGCAAACATCGCAAATATCGAACTCGCCGTCTTCTCTGCCGATGATGCTATAGAACATCACGTGCTCCAACACATCGCCCAACTCCTTCTTGATATCCTTGTAATCGCGCTTCATCAAGGCGTCACAAAGCTCGAAAGTCTCCTCGATCGTATTCGGACGAAGACTCTCGAATGTCTGCTTTTTATCCCATGGACACTGCAGGCGCAAACGGTCCTGCACATCCAGCAAGCGGCTGAACGCCGCCAGTTTTTCTTCTTTCGTATGTCCTTTTCCTGTATTACTAACCATCGTTTTGTGCAAAAATTAATAATTTTGATGCAAAGATAGTATTTTTCGCCCAAAAATTAGTATCTTTGCACCGTTTTTTAAAGAAAAAGAAAGAAAAAGAATAAAAATTAGATATAAACAATGGAATTAGCAAGTAAATACGATCCACAAGCAGTGGAAAGTAAATGGTATCAGTACTGGCTCGACAACAAGCTTTTCAGTTCTAAGCCAGATGGTCGTGAACCTTATACAGTGGTTATCCCACCACCAAACGTAACGGGTGTGCTCCACATGGGACACATGCTCAACAATACTATCCAGGATATTCTCGTTCGCCGTGCTCGCATGGAGGGCAAGAACGCATGTTGGGTACCAGGTACCGACCATGCCAGTATCGCTACCGAGGCAAAGGTTGTAAACCGCCTCGCTCAGCAGGGCATCAAGAAGACCGACCTTACCCGCGAGGAGTTCCTCAAGCACGCTTGGGACTGGACTCACGAGCATGGTGGCATCATCCTCAAACAGCTCCGCAAACTCGGTGCCAGCTGCGATTGGGACCGCACAGCATTCACCATGGACGAGACCCGCTCTCGTGCCGTCATCCACGTATTCTGCGACCTTTACCAGAAGGGACTCATCTATCGTGGCGTGCGCATGGTTAACTGGGACCCTAAGGCTCAGACTGCACTCTCTGACGAGGAGGTTATCTACAAGGACGAGCACTCTAAGCTCTACCACTTGAAGTATTATGTAGTAGAACAGGACTGCCAGCAGGTGGATGAGGAGAACGTGATGCACAAGGATGAGAAGGGATACTATGCAGTAGTAGCAACCACCCGTCCTGAGACCATCATGGGCGACTCTGCCATGTGTATCAACCCAGAGGATAAGAAGAATACCTGGCTGAAGGGTAAGCACGTTATCGTGCCTCTCGTAAACCGCGAGATTCCTGTCATCGAGGATACATACGTAGATATCGAGTTCGGTACTGGTTGCTTGAAGGTAACTCCAGCTCACGATATCAACGACCACGCCCTCGGTTTGAAGCACGGTTTGGAAACCATCGATATCTTCAACGACAATGGTACCATCAGCGAGGCAGCAGGTCTCTATGTAGGTATGGACCGCATGGATGTGCGCAAGCAGATTTCCATCGACCTTCAGAACGCCGGTCTGATGGAGAAGATTGAGGACTATAATAATAAGGTGGGCTTCTCTGAGCGTACCAATGTGCCTATCGAGCCAAAGCTCTCTACACAGTGGTTCCTCAAGATGCAGCACTTTGCCGACATCGCCCTTCCTCCAGTAATGGACGATGATATCGAGTTCTATCCTAAGAAGTACAAGAATACCTATCGCCACTGGTTGGAGAACATCAAGGACTGGTGTATCAGCCGCCAGCTCTGGTGGGGTCACCGCATCCCAGCTTACTACTTCGACAATGCCGGCAAGAAGGATTTCGTGGTAGCTGAGACTGCAGAGGAGGCTCTGAAGCTCGCTCAGGAGAAGAACGCCAACATCAAGGCTGAGGATCTTGAGCAGGAGAGCGACTGCCTCGACACCTGGTTCTCTTCATGGTTGTGGCCTATCTCTCTGTTTGATGGTATCGAGCATCCTGACAATGAGGAGATCAACTACTACTACCCTACTTCCGACCTCGTAACTGGTCCGGATATCATCTTCTTCTGGGTAGCACGTATGATCATGGCTGGCTACGAGTATCGTGGCAAGATGCCATTCAAGCACGTATATTTCACAGGTATCGTTCGCGATAAGCTCGGCCGCAAGATGAGCAAGAGTCTCGGTAACTCACCAGACCCACTGGTTCTGATTGACAAGTTTGGTGCCGATGGTGTTCGTATGGGTATGATGCTCAGTGCTCCAGCAGGCAACGACATTCTCTTCGACGAGAGCCTCTGCGAGCAGGGACGTAACTTCAACAATAAGATCTGGAATGCCTTCCGCCTCGTGAAGGGTTGGGAAACGGCAGATATCGAGCAGCCTAAGAGTGCAGAAATCGCCGTGAAGTGGTTTGATGCCAAGCTCAAGGAGGTGAACGAGGAGATGCAGAAGCAGTTTAAGGACTACCGTATCTCTGAGGCATTGATGACTGTATATAAGCTGTTCTGGGATGAGTTCTCATCCTGGTACCTGGAGATGGTGAAGCCAGCTTACGGCCAGCCTATCGACCAGAAGAGCTACGACGCTACCCTCCGCTTCTTCGATGCCCTCCTGAAGATGTTGCATCCATTCATGCCATTCATCACCGAGGAATTGTGGCAGCACATCTACGACCGCAAGGATGGCGAGAGCATCATGCGCGAGAAGCTGGATATTCCAGCACCTACAACCGAGGAGCAGAAGTTGGCAGCCGACATTGAGGCTGTGAAGCAGATTATCGCCGGTGTTCGTACCGTTCGCAACCAGAAGAACATTGCCCAGAAGGAACAGTTGTCTCTCCAGGTAGTAGGCAAGAACGATTTCGAGGCTTACAACGACGTAACGCTGAAGATGGCGAACCTTGATAAGATTGAGGCCATCGCAGAGAAGAGTGCCGATGCGTCAAGCTTCATGGTAGGTACCGACGAGTTTGCCGTACCATTGGGCGACCTGATCGACGTAGCTGCCGAGATTGAGAAGGCAGAGGCTCAGCTCAAGCACTTGGAAGGCTTCCTGATGGGCGTACGCAAGAAGCTCAGCAACGAGAACTTCGTAGCTCACGCACCTGAGAAGGTAGTAGCCCTGGAGCGCAAGAAGGAAAGCGACTCCGTTGAGAAGATTGCTGCCCTCAAGGCAACCATCGAGGAACTCAAGAAGAAATAATAGTTTAATATTTATCATGTTAAGTGCGGAATGTTAAGTGTAAGAACTTAGCATTTCACACTTAACATTTCATATTTTCAAGAGAAACATGATCAAGAAGCTTTTCACCTTATTTATATGTACGCTATCTCTAGCAGCAACTTTCACCAGTTGTGGCGATGAAGCTATTGATGTAGAAAGCGTCAATAAGCAGACTATCTTCGTCTTCTATCCTTGGACGGGTGGAACCAACACTTCCGGTCTCACAAGTTTTTTGGAAAACAACGTTGACAGTATCTGCGAAGGTATTGTTGCCAAGAAAGGCTTGAATAATTCGCGTGTAATGGTCTTCATGAGCCAGAATTACAGGAAGAGCTATCTTATAGATCTTCAATATGACGGCAATACGAAAACCGTAATTCGCGACACTTTGAAAACATACGATGAAGCTACATATACTACAGCAGAAGGATTTGCAGAGATTCTGAATGAGGTGAAACGCCGTGCTGAAGCCCTGAATTATTCGCTCATCATCGGAGCTCATGGCTGCGGATGGACCTACAAAAGCGATTGGGTAAACTATCCTTATATGGCAAGACCTAATGCCGGTTTTGCTCAGAAAGGAAGCACCAGCTACCCTACCGCTACCGGCAATTTCAGCGGAATACAGTATGGTCCCGATCCCAACAAACCTATCACCCGTTTCTTCGGAAGCGTAAGTTTAGAAGAAAACGCTCTCGACGTTCCTACCCTTGCCGAAGGAATCAAACTCAGCGGCACCAAGATGCAATACATTCTCTTCGATGCATGCTATATGGGCAATGTAGAGACTGCATACGAACTGAAAGACGTCACTAATTTCATGATCAGTTCAAGTAGCGAAGTAATGGGAGCCGGCGTTCCATACAAAACCATATGGAGTTACCTCAACAGTTCTGCACCCAACTACTCAGGATTTGTCAACGGAGTTGTCAATTTCTACAAGAATAGTAGCGATCCATTCTGCAACATGGCGGCCATCGACTGCAGACAGATGGACGATCTAGCCCAAGTGATGAAGGAAATCAACAGCAAATATACCCTCTCATCATCCGTTCCGCTCGATTCCATACAGCCTTTGGATGGTTTCTCTCCCAACCTCTTCTACGATATGAGTGTATACATAGACAGTCTTGTTCCGAGCGGCTATCTGAAAGACAAATATACTTCACAGATGAAACTCACTATCAAAGCTGCTGCTCATACCGAACAGGCTTATACAGGGTTAATGAGTTATAGAGGTACAACCTTTAAAGTGAAAAATTATTGCGGTCTTTCTATCTCCGACCCTAGCCAGCACAGCGTAGCTATCAAGGGCAGAGAGAAAACCGGTTGGTGGAAAGCTACACACTAATAAGCAATGAAGAGTGAAAGAAACTCCTTATTGGCTTTTAAGAAAAATATTATATAAAAGAATACATGATGGAATATTTTATCATTGAGAATAACGGACAGCAAGCGGGTCCATTCAGCCTGGAGCAACTCGTCCAGAAGGCTATTACACCCGAGACCCTTGTTTGGGCACAAGGCATGAAAGACTGGACTCCAGCTTGGAAAATAGCAGAACTGAAGACTGTTCTTGAAACTGTAGAAGCTATCAAGGCTAATACAGCCAACAAAGAAAATGCAGAAGGAACATCAGCAGATGCAGCCGGCAACAACGGGACAGAAGCAGCAAACTTTCAGGCTGCAAACCAGCAGGGTTTCCAGCAGGCACAGCAGGAAGCTTACCAGCAAGGCTTTCAGCACGGCGCAGCAATGAACCAGGGCTACAGACAGGAACCGGAAAAGAAAAAATCGAGCAAGACCCTCTGGAAAATCATCTTAGGGCTTATCGTACTTCTCTTCCTGGTTTTCGCCATAACCAATCCAGGACCTGATGCCCATAAAGAAAAGGTAAAGACTGAGGCAGCCAAGGCTATCGACAAGGCTACAGAAACCAGTGATAACAACTTCTTCACCCAAAGCATCCGTTCCATTGCCAAGATGATGGCAGGAAGCGCTATTGATGAAGTGATGAACCAGCTCTTTGAATACCACAACTATATCGTATGCTCTAAGGGAACCGTTGAGTTTAATGGCAAGCAGCACACCGTAAGCTTCGGAATCCTTGGCAGCGTTTACACGATGAATGCTGATGATATGGTGAAGGCGCTGGAAGGTGCCGACAATCTGCAGATAGAAGAAACCACCAGTTCATCAACCGATGAATCCCCTTCGGTAAGCGATAATAACAGCGATGGTTCAGAAGAAGACGGACTGGGCGCTTCTGTTCAGAAAAAACTGGAAGACAAGGCAAACCAGGCCATGGATCAGGCTGCCGACAAGGTAAGCAAGAAACTGGAAGAGAAAATCAACCAAAAACTCGATGAAGCAACCGATTCTTCAACCGTAGAAAAGATTCTCGACAAGATTCTGGAACTGATCTAGCATCAGAAATCCGAAGAAACATAAGAAATATGACACATTTCTCAATATGACAGCATGGCGGCTTGACGTATATCAAGCCGCCATTGCTGTTTAGTTGACGTGTATCAAAAAAAGCCCCTTTTTCATCATTTTGTCATGTCTTTGTGACAGATATTCAAGAAAAAGGCATTACCTTTGCACCAGAAAACAGTGAGATTGTAAAAGGATAATGTAAAACAGGAGACCTCACATGGAGGCTCCACAAAGAAAGAAAGGAAACAAATTATGATGACGACAGTAATGATTCTTACAGTTGTGGCAGCTATGATTGCCAAGGCTGTAAATGTAAACAACAACATGGAGATGGGCAAGTAAAATTGGCCACCGTTCATGAACAAAAGGAAAAAGAAAATGGCAGAAATGCCAAGTATTAATTTTTTAAAAAAGGATAACGATTATGAAAACAATGTATGCAAACATCAAGAAGGCCTTGAAGGCTATTCTTGCAAATTACATGACCGCAATGGAAATGTATGGTGAGGCTTTGAACAGAAGCCGTGGTTGTGCTTGCGTATAAGGGTTCCAATCCCTTCATGCTGCGGCATAAACTAGATTGAAAGCAAAAAGTAATTACGTTTAAATAAAGAAAAAGCGTGTAAGTTACCATACTTACACGCTTTTTTTGTATCTTTGCAACCGGTTAGTAAAGATTTTAAAAAGAAGAAACGATGAACTCACAAGATATGATCAGCAGGCTGGAATCGAAAGGCATTCGGCCAACCGCCAACCGCATACTCGTAATGAAGACCCTGATGGGCGAACAGAACCCGCAGAGTCTGAGCAATCTGGAACGAAAGATGGTTTCGATGGATAAGTCGAGCATCTTCCGTACCCTTACCCTCTTTCTGGAACATGATGTGGTACATGCCTTCGAAGATGGGCGAGGCGTACTCTGCTACGAACTCTGCGAAGAAAAAGGGGCTTGCGATCATCACGACGGGCATATTCATTTCTACTGCGAATCTTGCCAGCGTTCCTTCTGTATGGAGGATATCCATATTCCAAGTTTCGAGCTGCCCGAAGGCTTTTACCCCCACTCTATTTCCTTTGTCATCAAAGGCGAATGCCCGGATTGCAGAAAGAAACACCAGTAAAGCGAAAGGTGCATTCTGCGTTAATTTAGCATAAATATTTTTGAAATTCTATTGCTTTTCCGATATTATCATTACTTTTGCAAGCGATTATCACGGGGTGCTGAAAGATTCGGCTGAGATGATACCCATAGAACCTGATGCAGGTAATGCTGTCGCAGGGATATTTGATAGCGCTTTATTCTTTCTCTTAAGGCTTTCATCTGGAAGTTCACCGTGTTTGATTACATATTTGCTTATCATCGCTTTCGGGCGATAGAAAAGCGTAAACAAACGGATTATTCATCATATAAAACGAACAGAATATGAAAGTAACTATCAACAACAAAGAGACCGAGACACAGGCTAAAACCATCAGGGAGTTAGCCCAGGAACTCGATTTGCCAGCTACAGGAGTTGCAGTAGCTATCAGTAACGAAATGGTGCCTCGTGATGAATGGGAAAACACAATCATCGCAGAAGGAGCAGACATCGTTATCGTAAAAGCGTTCTGCGGAGGATAACGGTCCCAAAATACTGCGGAAAAGAATCACCCAAAAGTACTTTTCCTACAGAAATGAAAACAAAAATAACAACTCTATAATAAAACTATGGAAAAATTAGTAATCGCAGGCAGAGAGTTTAACTCACGCCTCTTCTTGGGCACAGGAAAGTTTAACAACAATGCCCTCATGGCTGAAGCCATCAAAGCATCAGAAACAGAAATGGTAACCGTTGCCATGAAGCGTATCGAACTCGAAGACAAGCAGGACGACCTGCTCTCTCATATCGTGCAGAACCCAAATATCCAGCTCCTTCCAAACACCAGTGGCGTGCGCAACGCCGAGGAGGCTGTCTTCGCAGCACAGATGGCTCGCGAGGCTTTTGGAACCAACTGGCTCAAGCTCGAAATCCACCCAGACCCTCGCTATCTTCTTCCAGACTCTGTCGAGACGCTGAAGGCTACCGAGAAACTGGTAAAACTCGGTTTCGTGGTATTGCCATATTGCCAGGCAGACCCTACCCTCTGCAAGCACCTCGAAGAGGCTGGTGCTGCTACCGTGATGCCACTTGCTGCACCTATCGGTACTAACAAGGGATTGAGAATGAAGGACTTCCTGCAGATCATCATCGAGCAGGCTACTGTTCCAGTTGTAGTAGATGCAGGTATCGGTGCACCTAGCCACGCTGCCGAAGCCATGGAGATGGGTGCCAGCGCTTGTCTGGTTAACACCGCTATCGCCGTTGCCGGTAATCCTGTAGAGATGGCTAAGGCATTCAAGGAAGCAGTAGTATGCGGTCGCCGTGCTTACGAGGCAGGTCTCGGAGCCATCAGCGATTGTGCTGAGGCAAGTTCTCCTCTCACCGCATTCCTCAACGATTAATTATAATATAGATAATAAAAGGCATGAAGGATGAAGGCAAAGAAGCAAGAACGCTCTTTTTACCCTTTTACCTTTTTACCTTAAAAAAATTATGCCAAACGATAAGAAAGCTTACGCCCAGAGAGAAAAGGCGTATATGCAGGGAAAACTCTTCCCACAGATCAAGGTTGGAATGACCAAGGTTAACCTCACTCCTACTGTTGTGAAGGATGAGCGCGGCATTCCACATACAGAGCCAAACGCTCCGGTTTACATCTACGATACCAGCGGTCCTTACAGCGACCCTAACTATCAGGTAGATTTGAAGAAAGGCTTGCCAAGAATGCGCGAGCAGTGGATTCTCGACCGCAACGATACCGAGCAGCTCAAGGAGGTTACCAGCGAGTATGGCAAGCAGCGCCTTGCTGACCATAGCCTCGACCACCTCCGCTTCGAGCACATCCAGTTGCCTCGCCGTGCACAGGCTGGCAAGCACATCACCCAGATGGCTTATGCCAAGGCGGGCATCATCACTCCAGAGATGGAGTATGTGGCTATCCGCGAGAACATGAACTGCCAGGAGTTGGGCATCGATACCCATATCACTCCTGAGTATGTACGTGATGAGATTGCACGCGGACGTGCCGTTCTTCCTGCCAACATCAACCACCCGGAGAGCGAACCGATGATCATCGGCCGCAACTTCCTCGTGAAGATCAATACCAACATCGGTAATTCTGCCACTACCTCCAGCATCGAGGAAGAGGTGGATAAGGCTGTATGGTCTTGCAAGTGGGGAGGCGATACCTTGATGGACCTCTCTACCGGTGACAACATCCACGAAACCCGTGAATGGATTGTACGCAACTGCCCTGTGCCAGTAGGAACCGTGCCTATCTACCAGGCTTTGGAGAAGGTAAACGGCAAGGTAGAGGACCTGAACTGGGAGGTATTCCGTGATACCCTCATCGAGCAGTGTGAGCAGGGTGTCGACTACTTCACCATCCATGCCGGCATCCGTCGCCACAATGTGCATCTCGCTGATAGCCGCCTCTGCGGAATCGTGAGCCGTGGCGGTAGTATCATGAGCAAGTGGTGTCTCTACCACGACCAGGAGAGCTTCCTCTATGAGCACTTCGACGACATCTGCGACATCGTGGCACAGTACGACGTAGCCCTCTCTTTGGGCGATGGTCTGCGCCCAGGCTGTATTGCCGATGCCAACGATGCAGCCCAGTTTGCCGAGTTGGATACCATGGGTGAGCTTGTTACCCGTGCCTGGGACAAGAACGTGCAGGCATTCATCGAGGGTCCTGGTCACGTGCCATTGCAGAAGATCAAGGAGAACATGGAGCGCCAGCTCGACCACTGTCACGAGGCACCATTCTACACCCTCGGCCCATTGGTTACCGATATCGCTCCAGGTTACGACCACATCACATCAGCCATCGGTGGCGCCCAGATTGCATGGCTCGGCACCGCCATGCTCTGCTATGTAACACCTAAGGAGCACCTCGCCTTACCTAACAAGGAGGATGTGCGTACAGGTGTGGTAACCTATAAGATTGCCGCTCATGCAGCCGATTTGGCAAAGGGTCATCCAGGTGCAACCATCCGCGACAACGCCCTCTCCAAGGCACGTTTCGAGTTCCGCTGGAGAGACCAGTTCCACCTCTCTCTCGACCCAGAGCTTGCCTTGAAGTATTTCGAGGAGGCAGGTCATACAGACGGTGAGTACTGCACCATGTGTGGTCCAAACTTCTGTGCAGCCAAGTTGACACACGATTTGAGAAAGTTTAAAAAGTAAGAAAATGTTTTCAGACGAATTAAAGAATATCAGTTGGGAGGAGACCACGGAGCGCATTGCTCGAATGACCGATAATGATGTGCGTCGTGCCCTTGCCAAAGACCATTGCGATGTGAACGACTTCATGGCGCTGATTTCACCTGCAGCCGAGCCATACCTGGAGGTAATGGCGCGTCTTTCCCGCAAATATACCGAGGAGCGCTTCGGCAAGACCATGTCGATGTTCATTCCTCTCTACATCACCAATTCATGCTCTAACTCCTGCGTGTATTGCGGTTTCCATCGTGAGAATCCGATGGCTCGTACCATCCTCACCCCAGAGCAGATTGAGAACGAGTATAAAGCCATCAAGCAGCTGGCTCCATTCGAGAACATCCTTCTCGTTACGGGCGAGAACCCAGCCAAGGCTGGCACCCCATATCTTGCCAAGGCAATCGACATCGCCAAGAAGTATTTCTCTAACGTGAAGATAGAGGTAATGCCGCTCTCTACAGAGGATTACAAGACCCTCGCCGACCACGGTATGAACGGCGTCATCTGCTTCCAGGAGACCTACAACCACGAGCACTACAAGCTCTACCACCCACGTGGCATGAAGAGCAAGTTTGAGTGGCGCTGCGACGGTTTCGACCGCATGGGTATGGCAGTCGTTCACTCCATCGGTATGGGTGTGCTCATCGGCTTGGAGAAGGAATGGCGCACGGATGTTGTGATGATGGCTCATCACCTGCGCTACCTGCAGAAGCATTACTGGAAGACCAAGTACAGCGTGAACTTCCCTCGTATGCGCCCTGCACAGAACGAAGGTTTCCAGCCAAACTGCTTCATGACCGATAAGCAGTTGGCACAGGCAACTTTCGCCATGCGTATCTTCGACCACGATGTAGATATCTCCTACTCTACCCGTGAACCAGCCTACATCCGTGACAACATGGCAACACTGGGTGTCACCACCATGTCGGCAGAATCAAAGGTAAATCCTGGTGGTTATCATACCTATCCTCAGGCATTGGAGCAGTTTACCGTAAGCGATGAGCGTACCGCCAAGGTAATCAATGCGAGATTGAAGGAATTGGGCAGAGAGCCAGTCTGGAAGGATTGGGATGCCTCATTCGATTTCTTCGGAAATATCGCAAACGGATAAAGAAGATGTAATTAAACAGAATAAAAAAAAGAGTGTATCATAAATTCATGACACACTCTTTTTTGTTAATATTCTCAGACTGACGCCCCTATAATAGATCATTTCAGATAGATGGTCTGTGTTTTCCCCGTGATATCAGTTACCACGGCAATCCCTCCATCACGAATCTCCACCTTCTCATATTTGGCATCAACTATCACCTTGCCTTTTAAGGTCATAATACCCCAATAACTTGGAATCTCTTCAAAGGCACAATAGGCACCAACAGGTTGCGCTATGCTGCGATAAAGGGGTGGCACGACAACTCTGCCATCCACTTTTATGCCCCATTTCTTTCCAGCCTGATATAATTCCACATGTCCTGCTACAGACTTTTCATGCAAAAGAATCATCTCGCTTGCTTCCTTTTTCTTCTCCTGTAACATCATCTCATCATAGTATTTCTTGCCAAGGCGAGGCATTACAATATGAAGATCTTCATTTTCATTCTTTGGGTTATTGCATCCAATATAGGTCTTCTTCAAATATGAATCCACCAGGTAGTAGTCCTGCTTGCTGTCCATAACCACGATACAACCACAACGAAGAGTGGCACACATCCAATACACATGTTCATAATCACCACGCAAGAAACATACTCGATTACTATCTATAGTAGCCTTCATCATCAAGCCATTGCCTCCTTCATAATAGTACCATTCCTGGCAACCACTATCTACTAAATAATTATAACGATATATCAGGTAATCCCCAAAATTGAACAGGTCATATTTGGAAGGGCAATATGGCCAAGAGAAATGTTCGTAGGTGCGAGACATATAAACATCTCCATATTTGATGAACTCCCAACCTTCTAGCGTAACCACCTTTGGAACATCGTAAACATTGGGACCATCGTCAATAATAGCTCCAGACAACAGGTCATAATAGCAGACCTGCTTTCTGCGATGTCGGTAGAACAGGATGTTGCCATCCAGCAGCTTCATGTCATAGTAATCGCCTGGCTCCAAGACTTGTTCTCCTTGTCGGTTCACTACCGTCATCTTTCCATCAGGCAGCTTGATGATGGCAAACTCCCCTCTACTGTCCACAAACTCACGATACTGTATCGTTTGGAGCAATTCTTCATGGCTCATCACCATCATCATTTCTGAGTCTGGATGAATCTGAATATCGTCTTGTTCCCCGTTCATTAGGAAAAACTCTCTATCCTTCGGAGTCTCCTTTCTCTTGCCAATTTTCAGCTTTCCCTCGAACATAGCATTCCAGTTCCATACTTGCGAAGGCAACCCGAACACCCGATATAGTCCCACATTATCTATAATTACGCAGTTCTTCTTTCCCTTAGCCACTCGCAATCCTCGTCCCACCATCTGCAGGTACTTGGCAAGCGACAAGGTAGGACGAGCCAACTGCACAAACTCAATATCCGGGCAGTCAAATCCCTCCGAGAATATGTCCACATTCACCAACACCTGTATAGGAGCAAGTTCATCAGCAGCCCGCAAGCAAATAGCCCCCAGTCTATCGCCAACTCTCAATAAGTTCTTTTCGTAAAGAACTTGGCGTTTTACTATCAATAGCAACAGCCGCTATGCCGTGTTCTCTGTAGAACTCGGCAATAGCATTAGCATGACTGATATTGATAGCATACACGATGCCCTTTCTATCTTTACCATATTCTTCCAAACTCCGATAGAGCCTTTCGATACTCGGCTTCTTATTCAGCAACATATCCATTTCTTTGTTCTGGTAGTCACCATCAGCCCCTCGCTTCTGCAAGGAGTCGATGAGCCGTTGCGTCACCCCATCCGATTTGATGCTCACAAAATCATATGTCGCCAATCTTCCCTTGCTGATAAATTCAGGAACACTCCACGACTGCACCAAGACATCAAACAGATCAGTGAATCCCTTACCATTCAATCGGCAAGGTGTTGCTGTCAGTCCCAGGAACTTCGTCTTCGGGAATCTATCCCACATTCCCTTGTAAGTCTTGGCAAGGGCATGGTGCGCCTCGTCAATCACAATCATCCCCGGTTCTTCCTCTATCTCGTCATAGTGTTTCGACAACCATTGTATCGACACCGCCTTGATAGGAACATAGAATGCGCTAGCCGACAAACAATCTGGCGAGACCTTTGATGGTCCGCCAACCTTAGAGCGAAGCGGTTCCGAGCACCGAGTAGGGCGGTTTCCTCCCTCTCCCCTGAGGGTGAGAGGGCCGGGGTGAGAGGTGGAGCCCTCTTTAAGGGTAAAGAGGGACGGGGTGATTTTCGAAGAATTGACAGGGTGGTTCGAAAAATCCTCTTTTATGGTAAGGGAGGACGGGTGGGTTTTAGAAAAAACTCTTTCAATAGTTTCTTGAATCTGAGAAACCAGCTCCCTTCTATGGGCAACAATCCAAACATTGCAATTGGAATGTTCCCTCAAAAACGATTCTACGACCGAAGCGAGTAGAACCGTTTTTCCCGTACCCGTTGGCATTTGTGCCATCACAGACCGATGAAGGCGCAACGCCTTCTCAATCCGTTCCTTCATATCCTCTTGGTAATCAAATAACTTTATTTCCTTCATTATTTAAGGGTCTCGTTGACTTTACTCCAGTCTTTATTCATCAAATCCTCGATGATGCTATGGATCTTCAAGGCATATTTTGTTCTAGGATGATTGCCATACTGTGTTCCTCTCAGAATACCTTCATAGAAGATGGTTACGATGATTTCAGTCTGTTTTCTATACATCATATATTCATATTCATCATATTTCTTGTTGCAGAGGAAGAATTTGTGTTGGGTGTTGTTGATTTCCATAATGTATATTTATAATAATTATTCTTAATTATTCACTTAAAAGTGAACAAGCTATCAATAAAATTATTATTTTTGCATTGCATATTAAAGAATTATAATTATGACACAAGTAACATTAAAGACAATAGAGCAGAATGACAACGTAGGCATGTTTTCTATCTGCTTCGATGGAAACTCCGAAAGCGAATTTGAAAAATTCCTGATGGAGTTTAAGGACAATGCGACATACAATAAAGACTTCAATGCCATATTATTGGCTTTATCCAAAATTATCGATAAGGGAGCATTAGAAAGATTCTTCCGTATCGAAGGAAGAATGAACGACCATGTTAGTGCTTTGTCTATCGATTCCCGCAAACTCCGCCTATACTGCCTAAGAATATCCGACCAGATACTTATCTTAGGAAATGGTGGTGTTAAACTATCACGCACATACCAAGAGAATGAAAAGCTCAGTGGATATGTCATGGATTTACAGACTTTTGACAAAGTTCTGCTCAAAGCCCAAGAGAAGGGCATCATTACCATTGAAAAGAATATGATAACAGATATAGAAAGTGCAACCTTTGAAATTTAAGCATTATGATACAGAACAAATTATTCCGTGATTGCCTCGCTGCGATACCTGCCGAGCAAAAGGCAGAGTTCGATTTGTCTTTCGGTATTGCCGAGCGCATTAGTGAGATTCTGAAAGCCAAGGGTCTCACCCAAAAGGATTTCGCCCGCTTGCTCAACAAGCGAGACTCAGAAATCTCAAAATGGCTAACAGGCAGACATAACTTCACGACTCAAACCATTGCTCGTATAGAAACTGCCTTAGGAAGTAAACTCATTAGCATAGCCCATTGATTGGGCTATGCCAATAAGCATATTCTAAAACACCAAGAAATTCACAATAAATCAACAAAATCCCCCGAATACAAGTTGTAAACTATAAACTATTAACTTTAAACTTCCCTCTCCCAGCGGTCCCATCCTGCACAATTTGGCGAGGGCTTTGATGCCCCGCCATCCTTAGAGCGTAGCGGTTCCGAGCACCGTAAGTATCCGCTCAACTCCGTATTGCATATCTCAAAAAAATATTGTACCTTTGCACGGCGGCATCATTTTTCTAATTTTGATACAAGAATACGCAATTTAGCCCTCCATCAGCACAAGCTAATGGAGGTTATACCTTAATTTGACTAAATATTAAATTCATTTTTATTGTTCCTCATCTTC
>QWCV01000703.1_pt1 | contig 36362 bp, 31 predicted proteins | sample 1972621 | NCBI WGS metagenome assembly QWCV01 (sample SAMN09866699, study PRJNA288562) | Human gut metagenome isolate pre2_stool, whole genome shotgun sequencing... | isolation source: gut | host: Homo sapiens | place: USA: California | reverse complement strand
GCGTCGTCAAATTTTTCGTCAGATGAAACAAAAAGCGGAGTGAATACTGGATGTATTCACGAGCATTTTTGTGAAATATGACGAGAAATTTGCAAGCAGGTGGCGTGCAAAGTCGCCAGACGCTCTTTGTGCGGTATTGCCTTATGCATATAAATTATGAGATACTATATATTGTACTACTTTTTGCGGTAAATAGCAAGAAAAATCTGCATGATTTTTTCGATTCCTGCGAATTTTTGTAGAAGATACCGTGCAAACCTCAGCAGGACACAAAAAAATTTTGCCATATTGCAATAAAAATGCTCTCTGTGCCTCCAGTTCCGCCATGTCCCCGTCCATGCGGGACACCACGCCCAGTGCTGCCATTTCCAGAATCTCCTGCCAGCAGTGCCACTTCGGAAATGACAGAAACATATCGCTGCCCACCAGCAGCACCAGTTCTGCTTCGGGATACCGGTTCCGGAACAGCCGCACGGTGTCCACGGTATAGCTGACACCGGCACGTTCCAGTTCGCAGCCGTCTACCGTGCAAAAGGGCAGCGTTTCCGCTGCCAGACGGCACATCGCCAGACGGTCTGCACCGGAAGCCATGTCCGGATTCTGCTGCTTGAACGGCGACACATTGGCGGGGATCAGCACCACCTGATCCAGCCCCAGACTTTCCCTGGCAGTCTGTGCCAGATGCAGGTGCCCGTTGTGAATGGGGTTAAAGCTGCCGCCAAACAATCCGATTCGCTGCATCAGAATTTAATGACCGGTTCTTTCGGATTCCGCTTGAACAGAACCAGCCGGCTGCCGATGACCTGTACCACATCGGATTCCGTCTTTTCCGACAGTTCCTCTGCGGCTTCACGGGCACTCAGCGGACAGTTGTCCAGTACGTGGATCTTGATGAGTTCCCGTTTCCGCAGAGCATCGCTGACCTGCTGCACCAGTGTATCGCTGATACCGCCTTTTCCCACCTGAAAAATGGTTTCGTATGTGCTGGCGATGCCCCGCAGAGTCGCCCGTTGTTTACTTGTCAACATTAATTTTTCTCCTTAATCATTTTTATGAGCTTTGAATTTATAAAGTTTTGAAAAAATCTTCCAGCTGTTCCAATGCCTTGCCCCGGTGGCTGATCTGGTTCTTCTCTGCATCAGTCATTTCTGCCATGGTCTGTTCGCCTACGCAGAAAACCGGATCATAGCCGAAGCCGTTTTCCCCTCTGGGAGAAGTTCCGATCACACCCTCGCAAACGCCGGAGAAGAACTGCTCCTCCCCTGCCGCATTCACATAGCACAGCACGCACTGAAACCGTGCAGTGCGTTTTTCTGCGGGAGTGTCTTTCAACAGTTCCAGCAGCTTTTCGCAACGCTGGGCATCAGTGGCATTTTCGCCGGCAAACCGGTGCGAGTATACCCCTGGTGCTCCGTCCAGTGCGTCTACCAGCAGTCCGCTGTCATCTGCAATGACGGCACAGTGCAGGGCTTCGTGGACCGCATGGGCTTTCAGTGCCGCATTCTCTGCAAAGGTAGTGCCGGTTTCTTCTACTTCCGCATCAAAGCCGGCTTCTTTCTGGGAAACTGCGTCCAGCCCGAAGGGGGCAAGGATCGCACGGATCTCCCGCAGCTTTCCGGCGTTATTCGATGCAATGACAATCTTCTTCATAGTGATTCCTCCGTAGGTTCAAACAGGGCACGGACAAAATCCTGTGCGTGGAACGGCTGGAGATCGTCGATCTTTTCGCCCACGCCGATCAGCTTCACCGGAATGCCCAGTTCGTTGCGAATGGATACGATGATACCGCCCTTGGCAGTACCGTCCAGCTTGGTCAGCACAATGCCGGAAATGTCTGCCACTTCCTGAAACAGCCGTGCCTGATTGACTGCGTTCTGCCCGGTGGTAGCGTCCAGTACCAGCAGGATTTCCCGATGGCAGCCCTCTGCCTTGGTTTCGATGATGCGGTTGATCTTCGCCAGCTCCTGCATCAGATTCTTCTTGTTGTGCAGCCGTCCGGCGGTGTCGCAGATCAGCACGTCACAGCCCCGTGCCTTGGCGGCATCAATGGCATCATACACCACCGATGCAGGGTCAGAGCCCTCTGCATGCTTGACGATGTCCACGCCGGCACGCTGTGTCCAGACTTCCAGCTGATCAATTGCCGCAGCACGGAATGTATCCGCCGCAGCCACCAGCACCTTTTTGCCCTCGCCTTTCAGCTGGTGGCAAAGCTTGCCGATCGTGGTCGTCTTTCCGGCACCGTTGACACCAATTACCATGACAATGGTAGGCTGGGTGGGATATTCCAGTGTCTGGTCCTCACCCAGCATCTCACCGATGATCTCCTGAATCATGCCCATGATCTCCTGCGGATCCTTGACACCCCGTTCCTTGACGCGTTTCCGCAGGGTTTCACAGATCTGTACAGAAGTTTCCGGTCCCAGATCGCTGGTGATCATGGTTTCTTCCAACTCATCAAACAGGTCGTCGTCGATCTTGGTAAAGCCGCCCAGCACCTGCTGCATACGGGAAACCATTGCGTCCTTGGTCTTTCGCAGACCGTCCCGAATCTTCGCAAAAAAGCCCTTTTTCTTTTCGGGTTCTGCTTCTTCCGGCTGAGATTCGCCCTCGGGTTCTATTTCTGCTTCCGGCTCGGATTCTTCTGTCAGTTCTGTTTCTGGTTCAGCTGCTTCTTCTGATTCCGGTTCAACTGCTTCTGCCGGTTCCGTTTCTGATTCTGTTTCTGCTTCCTGTTCGGGTTCTTCAACAGGCTCTACTTCTTCCGGTTCTTCTGCTTCGGGTTCAGCTTCTTCCTCCGGTTCGGTTTCTTCCTCCGGTTCGGTTTCTTCCTCCGGTTCGGTTTCTTCCTCCGGTTCGGCTTCTTCCTCCGGTTCGGCTTCTTCCTCCGGTTCGGCTTCTTCCTCCGGTTCTGCCTTCTCTTCATTTTTCAAAATGCCGGCAGCTTCCAGAGCCGCCTGCCGTGCCAACGCAATTGCAGCCTGATGCTGTTCAGATTCCTCCACAACTTCCTGTGCGGCAAGGCGAGCCTTTTCGATCTCGTCCTGCTCCTGTGCCGCCAAGTCATTGAGGGCAGCCGCGGCAATGTCTTCTTCTGCTTCTGCATCAGCCGTTTCCGCAGTCTGTTCCTCCGGTTCCAATACCGTTTCTTTCTCTGCCTGCTGCTTGTTCCGCCGCCAGAACGGTACGCCTTTTTCCTTGTTTTTATTTTTCTTTCCGAATAAGCCCATCTTACACCGATCCTTTCCTTGAAAGCATAGACATCGCCGTACAAAGCGGACTTTGTGCGGTATTGCCTTATTCCGTTTTCTCGAGTTCTTCCTGTTCCATTCGCAGCAGACGGGAAATACCGTCCTCCTGCATGGTGACACCGTAGAGTACACTGGCTTCTTCCATGGCACTCCGGCGGTGCGTCACCAGAATGAACTGGGTGGTATCTGTAAAGTTTTGCAGATACTGTGCATAGCGGCGGACGTTTCCCTCGTCCAGTGCCGCATCGATCTCGTCCAGAATGCAGAACGGCGACGGCCGCAGCCGCAGAATGGCGAAGTAAATGGCGATCGCCACAAAGGACTGCTCCCCGCCGGAAAGCGAGATCAGATTCTTGATGACTTTTCCCGGCGGTGCGACCTTGATCTCAATGCCTGATTCCAGTACATGTTCCGGATCAGTCAGTTCCAGCCGTGCTTCTCCGCCGCCGAACAGGTCTTTGAAAATTTCCTGAAAGTTCCGGTCAATGACAGAAAAGCTTTCCGAAAAGATTCGCTGCATCTCCTCTGTCAGAGAGGTGATAAGGTCTTCCAGTTCCCGCTTGGCAGTTTCCGCGTCCTGCATCTGCTCCGACAGAAACTGATACCGCTTGGAAACCTCTGCATATTCCTCGATCGCCGCCACGTTTACCGTGCCCAGCCCCCGAATCTGTGCTTTCAGGCTTTGCAGTTCCCGCTGTGCCGTCTGTAGGTCTTCCAGCGGCTGTGCCTGTGCCTGTGCTTCGGAGAGGGAAAGTTCGTACTGCTCCAGCAGCTGCCGGATCACGCCGTCATAATCGTTCTGCACGGAAATTTTTCGTTCCTCCAGCCGGCTGATCTCGCCGGAAAACCGCTCCCGCACGGCGTTGGTTTCCTGCAAACCGCTTTGCAGTTCCCGAATCTGCTGCTCCTGTGCATCATGCACCTGCTGCCAGTGCCGGATCTCTGCCTGCCCGTCGGTACGGCTGTTCTGCATCTGTTCCAGCCTGGCTTGATTCTCGGTGATCTCCGTCTGCTTCTGACGGATCAGATCTTCCTGCACGGCAATATCCTTGTCGATCTGCACCAGTTTTTCCGCCATGGAATCCTGCTGGTCGCTCTGCTGCTGCATTTCCTTCGCCAGCGTGTCCATGTCCTTTTCCAGTTCCATCATGCCGATCTTCAGCTGTGAACGGCGTTCTGCCAGCCTGGACTGCTCCTGTTCCAGAGCCGTCCGCTGGTCGGCTTCCTGTGACAGCATTTCCTGTCCCTTTTGAATCGCCTTTTCCACTTCTTCCGCTTCTTCTGCGGCAGCAGTGTGCCGGTCAACGGTTTCCTGCAAGCGTTCCTGCAACGCCGCCTGTTGTCCGGCAGCTTCTTCGGCACGCTCGGTGGTCTGTTTCCGGAGATACTGTTCCTTTTCCAGCTGTGCAGCTGCGGCAACCTGTTCAGATTCCGCCTGCCGGCACTGCTGCTGCAACGCTTCCATTTGCTGCTGTAACTGTGCGGACTGCTGCTGTGCCTTTTGCAGGGCAGCAGAAGCCACCTGTTCCTGCTGTTCCAGTTCCTGTATCTCGCCGGAAAGAGCCGTCAGTTCTGCCCGTCTGGTCAGCATGCCGCCGGCACGCATGGCAGAACCGCCGGTGAAAGAACCGCCGGCATTGATGACCTGCCCGTCCAGCGTGACGATACGGAACCGGTACTGATAAGCTTTCGCCAGAGCCGTCGCCGTGTCCAGATCTTCCGCCACGACGATTCGCCCCAGCAGGAACTGTACTACGCCGGAAAACCGTTCCTCATACCGCACCAGATTGCACGCCAGATTCACAAAGCCCTCGTGCTGTTCCAGACCGGTTTCGTGTAGCGTCTTTCCCCGCACGGAAGTCAGCGGCAGGAATGTGGCACGTCCGGCGTGCTTCTGCTGCAAAAAGCGGATCCACTGCTTGGCAGCGTTTTCGTTTTCCACGATCAGGTTCTGCATGGCACCGCCCAATGCGGTTTCCAGTGCCACGCCGTATTTCTGGTCGGTGGTAATCAGCTGTGCCACCGTGCCGAATACGCCGCGGGGCCTGCCGCCATCTGCCCGCAGGACTGCCTTGACGCTGCCGCCAAAGCCCTCCATGTTTCGTTCCATATCCTGTAGCAGTCTTTGCCGCTGCCGTTTTTCCCGCAGGGCGAATGCCGCCTGTTCCTGTTGCTTCTTACCGGCTTCCAGTGCCTGCACTGCATGAGCGTAGCGTTTCTGAAAACCGTCCCGCTGGTTCTGCACCTGTTGGAACTGTTCCTGTGCCTGCTGTGCCTGTTCTCTGGCGGCATCATACGCGGCATTCTGCTCCGTGCATGCCTGCCGGAGTGCACTCTGCCGCATGCCCTGTTCTGCCAGCTGGGCTTTCAGTTCTTCCTGCTGTCCGGCAGCTGTCTGCTGCAAGACACGCAGTTCACTCTGCCGCACCAGCAGATTTTGCAATACCTGGTTTGCCTGTTCGTATTCCTGTCCCCGCCGTGCAGCCTGCTGTTTCAGGGCGTTCCAGTTCTGTTCGGTCTGTTCCGCTTCTACCTGAATCGCTTCCCGCTTCTGCCGCAGCTGCACCACCTGTTCAGACAGGGACTCCATGCGGTTTTCCATGTTGCGGGACTGCTGAGCCGTTTCCTGTTTCTGCTGCCGCAGGCTCTCCTGCATCTGCCGGCTGTGGAGAATGTCGTTTTCACAGACTGCCACCACAGATTTCAGCTGGGTGGTTTCTTCCTCTGCCTGCTGCATCTGCTGGCGAATTTCCTCCATTTTCAGCGTGCTTTCCTGCATACGCCGATAGCCGTCCTGCACCTGTGCATCTGTCCGCTGGATCTCCCGTTCGGCATTCTGGTATTCCGCCTGTGCCTGTAACAAGCCGTCAGACAACCCCGTCAGCTTTTCCCGCAGAGCACCCAGCCGCCGCACCCAGAGGGAAACCTCCAGCTGTTTCTGTTTGCCTGCCAGTTCCACGTACTGTTTCGCCTTTTCCGCCTGCTTTCGCAGCGGTTCCACGCGGGATTCCAGTTCAGAAACAATATCCTGCAAACGCACCAGATTTTCCTGTGCCGCGTCCAGCTTCCGCTGTGCCTCCTGTTTCTTATAGCGAAACTTGGAAACCCCCGCAGCCTCCTCGAAAATGTCCCGCCGGTCTGCACTCTTGGCACTGACGATTTCTGCAATGCGTCCCTGTCCGATAATGGCATAGCCGTCACGGCCCATGCCGGTATCCATGAACAGTTCCGTCACGTCCTTCAGCCGGACGTTCTTGCCGTTGATGCGGTACTCACTGTCACCGCTGCGATACAGCTTTCGGGTAACACTGACTACAGCACCATAGGCTTCTCCCAATTCGCCGGCTTCGTTGCTGATCTCCAGCGTAACTGCCGCAAAGCCCATGGCCTTTCTGGTTTTTGTGCCGGAAAAAATAACGTCCTCCATCTTGTTGCCGCGGAGCGTCTTAGTGGACTGTTCCCCCAGCACCCAACGCACAGCGTCGCCGATATTGCTCTTGCCGCTGCCGTTCGGTCCCACCACGGCAGTCAGACCTTTGTCAAAGTGCAGCTTGATCTTGTCAGGGAACGACTTGAATCCCTGCAGTTCCAGGGAGCGTAGATACATGTTTGCATTTCACCTCTTTTTCCGGCGGCGTATCCCGCATTCATTACGATTGCAGCACACGCACTGCATAGATTTTCCCGCCGAAGTCCGACAGCGGCACTGTCTGTTCTTTGGCTTGCAGCGGATCCATACAGAGGTATGTTCCGTCAGCACTGCCCACCAGCAGCACATAGTGATAGCTGCCGGACTTGGGCATCTTCACCCGTACAATGGGGTATCGTCCCGCTGCCAGTTCCTGATCCAGTTCGCCGTCCTGCAATTCCGCCGCGTCCTGTTTCCGGACAGAAACACCGGCAGTCTGTTCCAGCATCTCCCACAGAAGATTGCCCGCACCGTCGTACACACCGTGTTCCGAAAAAAACTGATTCACCTCTCCGGCATCGGCATTTTCCGGCAGGCCGTCCACAGAGATCTGCTGCATCTGCAACGCCGCCGCTACGCAGCAGGTCAGACAGCCGGAATCCGCCATGTGATAGACAGAATCGCCCAGCGTGTCCGTTTTCCAGCGGTCATCTTTCTGCCGGAAAAAGACCACTTGTTCCGCCGCGTTTTCCTGTGCGGTTTCCACCACAGCAGGAGCTGCGGCACCCAGCAGCAAAACCGCTGCCAGCACTGCCGCCAGACAACGTCTGGTGTTTCGTGTTCTCATAGGGAGTTCCTTTCTGTAAAAACTGCATAGACCTGCTGCCCTGCCAGAAGCGTTCCCGCAGCAACGGCAGCATTTTCCCGTACACGAAGCGAAACGCCCTGCTCCGCCAGTGCCTTCCGGTTGCAACCGTGCTGCCCCAGCACCTTGCTCATGGTACGGGGAGCCGTTTCCACAAAGAGTTCCGTTTTTCCACAGTCTGCTGCCGCCGCTTTCAGCTGCCGCAGATACAGACGGGATTCCGCCAATTCTCCATAGGCAGGGTGGAAATACCCCGCCAGCAGATGTTCCCGCAGGGACGGCGTATCATGCAGCCCCAGCCGGATCACCCGCACGCCGGCATGGTGACAGCGGCACAGGGCATCTGCACAATAGTCCAGCACTTCTTCCTGTGACAACTGCGGATAGCCGCCGCGGAAATAATACTCTGCCAGCTTGGTGCCCTCCAGCACTGCCGTGGGATAGATTCGCAGGGTTTCCGGCTGACACGCCAGAAGCTGTTCCAGCGTGTCATATTCGTCCTGCAATGTGCTGCCATATAAGCCCACCATTTGCTGCAAACCCAGCGAAAAACCCCGTTCCCGCAGCATGGCACTTGCCTGCCGGACTGCCTGTGCATCGTGTCCCCGTTCATTCTGATACAGCACGTGGTCGCACATGCTCTGTGCTCCCAGTTCCACCGCAGTGACATGATAGCGTTCCAGCCGTTCCAGAACTGCACTGTCTACCGCGTCCGGTCGGGTGGAAATGCGGATACCGGAAAACATACCTTCTCCCAGAAACGGCTGTGCCGCCTCCAGCAGGGCGATCTGATACGCCGGTTCCACCGCTGTGAAGCTGCCGCCGAAAAAGGCGATCTCCGCCGATTCCAGCGACCCGCTGCGTTCCAGCATCGCCTGACAGGTCTGTGTCACTTCTTCCGGCGTGGGAGCCTGCACTGTGCCGCTGATCGTTCGCTGGTCGCAGAAGCTGCACTGGTGCGGACAGCCCCGATGGGGAATAAAGAACGCCAGTGTCTTATGCTGTGCCATAGCCCATCAGGGACAGTGCTTCCTTGGCAGCCAGCTGTTCCGCAGCCTTTTTGCTGTGTCCCACGCCTTTGCCGATGACATTGGAATTCAGGCAGACAATCACTTCGAACGCCTTGTCATGATCGGGACCGCATTCGCTGACAAGCAGATACTCCACCTTTTCTTCCGGATTCTTCTGCACGACTTCCTGTAGCCGTGTCTTATAGTCGTGGAAGCCGGCAGGCTGCTGTCTTTCTGCAACCGGATTCTTCGGAATAAAACGCATGATATGCCGCTTTGCCGCGTCCATGCCGCCGTCCAGAAAGATCGCCGCAATGACAGCTTCAAACGCGTCTGCCAGAATCGACGAACGGGAACGTCCGCCGGTGTGCTCCTCACCCTTGCCCAGCAGGAGGAATTCGCCCAGATGAATCTCTCTGGCGAACACATGCAGTGCCTTTTCACATACCATTGAGGCACGGAGTTTGGTCAGTTCGCCCTCCGGCAGGTCGGGATACTTGTGAAACAGGAATTCCGAAACCACGATCGACAGCACACTGTCCCCCAGAAATTCCAGACGCTCGTTGCTGTTGCGGGTCTTATGCTTTTCGTTGGCATAGGACGAGTGGGACAGTGCTTCCAGCAGCAGGTGCTTGTCCTTAAAGTGGTAATGGATATACGTTTCAAACCTTCCTAAATCTACATACTCTGTATGTTCCATGATTGCTTTCCCTCTATTTCTTTACCGGCTTTCCGGTATTTTCTGCAATGGTCTGTACCACATTTCCGGCAACGCAGTCTTTCGCCTGCCGGATCGCATTGAAAAATGCTGTGCCGTCGGAACTGCCGTGTGCCTTGATGACCGGCTTCTGTACGCCCAGCATCACTGCACCGCCTACGGCTTTGTAGTCCATTTTTTTGGTGAGTGCCTTGATCTTCGGCAGGATCAGCAGTGCCGCCAGCTTTCCGGCAACGCCTGCGAACAGGTTGCCTTTCATCTGGTGTGCCATAAACTTGCCCATGCCCTCGTACAGCTTCAGTGCCACATTGCCGGTAAAGCCGTCTGTGACTACCACATCTGCTGCACCGGCAGGCAGTTCCCGTGCTTCGATATTGCCGATGAAATTCACCGGAGCCTGTGCCAGCTGGACATAGGATTCCAGTTCCAGTTCCCGTCCCTTGGTTTCCTCGGCTCCCACATTCAGCAGAGCCACGCGGGGCTTGTCCACGTGCATGACATTCTGCATATAGGCACTGCCCATGATCGCAAACTGCACCAGCATTTCCGGACGGCAGTCGTTATTGGCACCGCCGTCGATCAGCAGAAACGGTGTCGTTTCCGTGGGGAGCACCGGAGCCACTGCCGCACGCTTGATGCCGGCGATCCGCTTCACCAGAAATGTGGCTCCCACCAGCAGGGCACCGGTACTGCCGGCACAGACAAAGGCATCACCCTTGCCGTCGTGGAGTGCCTGCATGCCCACTGCCATGGAAGTATCCGCATGCTGTTTCAGCAGGGACGTGGGTTCTTCGTGAATGTCAAACACTGCCGGAGCGTGCAGAATTTCCATGCCGTCCAGCGGCAGCCTGTTTTTCTCGGCACAGGCACGAATTTTCTGCTCGTCCCCCACCAGCGTCACAGTCACGCCCAGTTCCTGCACCGCCCGTGCACCGCCGCGAATCACTTCCAGCGGGGCGTTGTCCCCGCCGAATGCGTCGATTAAAATATTCAAAATTTATGATCTCCCTTATGTTATGACAATACCGTGCAAAGCCGTCAGACAGGCTTTTTGCGGTATCGCCTTATTGTTCCGTGGTCTGCAGGTACTGTTCCAGTGCCGCCATGCCTCGATCCGCGTATGCCTGATACTTTTCCTGTTTGCCACGGATTCGCTCCGGCAGATCCGGCAGAATGCCCATATTGGCACCCATCGGCTGGAAATTCTCCGTGGGAGCACTGCTGATGTATGCCGCCAGTGCTCCCATCATAGTTTCCCGCGGGAGGATCAACGGCGGCTTGCCCTGCAGCTGTCTTGCCAGGTTTTTTCCGGCAAGAATGCCGCTTGCCGCTGATTCCATGTAGCCCTCCACACCGGTCATCTGTCCGGCGAAGTACAGCCCGTCCTGCCCGCGGAAGTGATAGTCCGCATCTAGCAGGCGGGGACTGTCCAGAAATGAATTCCGGTGCATCACGCCATAGCGGTGAAATTCCGCATGCTCCAGTCCGGGGATCATGGAGAACACCCGCTTCTGTTCCGGAAATTTCAGATTGGTCTGAAATCCCACCAGATTATACATGGTGCCCTCCTGATTTTCCCGCCGCAGCTGCACCACTGCCCACGGGCGGTGACCGGTGCGGGGGTCTGTCAGCCCCACCGGCTTCAGCGGTCCGAACCGCATGGTGTCCATGCCGCGGGAAGCCAGCACCTCAATGGGCATACAGCCCTCATACACCCGAAAGGCATCCTTGTCGCAGTCGTGCAGCGGTGCACGTTCTGCCCCGATCAGTGCCTGATAAAATTCCTCATACTCTGCCTTGTTCATGGGACAGTTGATATAGTCTGCATCGCCTCTGCCATAGCGAGCCGCAAAGAACACTTTCTCCTTGTCCAGACTCTCAAAGCTGACGATCGGTGCAGCGGCATCAAAGAAACTCAGCCGTGTGCCGCAGCGTTTTTCAATATCCGCCGCCAGTGCCCCCTCGGTGAGAGGTCCTGTGGCAACCACTGTGGGCGTATCCGGAATTTCCGTGACCACAGCCGTTTCCAGCGTGATGTTGGGGTGATTCCGAATCGCTTCGGTGGCAAGGTCGGAGAACTGTTTCCGGTCTACCGCCAGTGCCCCGCCGGCAGCAACTGCCGACTTTCTGGCACACCGCATCAGCAGCGAGCCAAGACGAGTCATTTCCGCCTTGAGCAGTCCTGCCGCAGAATTCAGGCGGTCGGCTTTCAGCGAGTTGGAGCAGACCAGTTCCGCAAGCCCCTCATAGTGATGAGCCGGTGTATACTGCACCGGTTTCATCTCCAGAAGCCGCACGGAAAAGCCGGCTTCTGCCAGCTGCCACGCCGCTTCACAGCCTGCCAGTCCGCCGCCGATCACAGTCACTTCTGCCATTTAAGCACCTCCTCCCACAGGACGGGAATAGCCGCATCCCGGCTTTTCGCAAACCAGTGTGCCGGACTTGCCGCCCTTCTGGAACAGCGTACAGCCGCACTGGGGACACTTTTCCTCGGTAGGCACATTCCATGTCATGAAGTTGCAGTCCGGATAGGCGTTGCAGCCGTAAAAGCTTCTGCCACGCTTGGACTTTTTCAGAATGATCTTATTGCCGCACAGCGGGCAGGAGCCGGCAGTTTCCTGTACGATCTTCTTGGTGTTCTTGCACTCCGGAAAACCGGGGCATGCCAGAAATCTGCCGTAGCGTCCGATCTTGATGACCATATTTCTGCCGCACTGGTCGCAGACAATGTCCGTTTCCTCGTCCGGCACCTTGACACGTTTGCCCTCCATTTTCTCCTCGGCAGTTTCCAGCGTCTTGGAGAAGTCGCCGTAGAAATCTTCCAGTGTGTCCACCCAGCTTTTCTTGCCGCGTTCCACATCGTCCAGACTGTTTTCCATATCGGCGGTGAACTTCACGTCCAGAATGTTGGGGAAATGTTCTTTCATCAGTTCTGTTGTCACTTCACCCAGAACGGTCGGCTTCAGCTGTTTGCCCTCTCGCTCCACATACAGATGTGTGGTAATGGTGGTAATGGTAGGAGCATATGTACTCGGTCTGCCGATGCCGTTTTCTTCCAGTGCCTTGATGAGCGTTGCTTCGGTATAGCGGGGCGGAGCCTGTGTGAAATGCTGGTTGCCCTCCAGCGATTTTACCTTGATCTCCATGCCGTTTTCCAGTTCCGGCAGGTTCTTGTTCTCGCTCTTGTCGCCCTTGGCATCGTCATACAGCACCGTGAAGCCGTCAAACTTCACCGTGGAGCCGGTTGCCTTGAACATACAGTTGTCGGCTTCAATGTCCACGGAAACCGTATCCAGCAGAGCATCTGCCATCTGGCTGGCGATAAAGCGTTCCCAGATCAGACGGTACAACTTATACTGATCCGCAGTCAGGCTGGATTTTACCCGTTCCGGTGTCATGTCCGGCATAGACGGACGAATGGCTTCGTGAGCGTCCTGTGCATTTTTCTTGGACTTATAATTTCGGCGTTCCGGCGGCAGGTACTCTGCACCGTATTTTCCGGTCACATAGTCCGCGGCTGCCTGCTGTGCCTCTGCGGAAATCCGCAGACTATCAGTACGCATGTAGGTGATCAGACCCACTGCCCCCAGTCCGTCGATGTCCACGCCTTCGTACAGTTCCTGTGCCACTTTCATGGTACGCTTGGACTGAAAGCCCAGCCGGTAGGAAGCGTCCTGCTGGAGGGTAGACGTGATAAACGGCGGTGCGGGGTGCCGCTTGGTGACACGCTTTTTCACGTTCTGCACAGAATAGCTGGCATTTTGCAGCCGTTCCAGCAAAGCGTCTGCGGTGGCTTTGTCCGGAATCTCCGTTTTGTCCACCCGCTTGCCGTCCACCTTTACCAGCTTGGCGGCAAACACCTTGCGGGACGGCGGGGCGGTGAATTTCGCATCGATCGACCAGTATTCCTGCGGAACAAATGCCCGAATCTCATTTTCCCGATCGACTACCAGACGCACGGCAACCGACTGCACACGACCGGCGGACAGTCCGCGGCGGACTTTTTTCCACAGGAACGGGCTGAGCTTATAACCCACCAGACGGTCCAGAATCCGGCGTGCCTGCTGGGCATTGACCAGATCCAGATCGATCTTGTGGGGATTGCTCATACCTGCCTGAATGCCGCTGCGGGTGATCTCGTTGAATTCCACCCGATCGTCGGCGTTCATATCCAAATGCAGAAGCTGTGCGATATGCCATGAAATGGCTTCTCCCTCTCTATCCGGGTCCGTCGCCAGATAGACATGGTCGCACTTCTTCGCATGTTCTTTCAACTTTTTAATGACATCTTCCTTGCCCTTCATGTCCGTGTACTGAGGCTGGAAACCATTTTCCACATCGACACCCAGCTTGGACTTGGGCAGATCACGGATATGCCCCATTGAGGCAATGACATCATAGCCTTTTCCCAAATATTTCTGAATGGTTTTCGCCTTTGCCGGCGATTCCACGATCACTAAATTCGACATATTCCTCTCGTTCTCTCTGCTGGCTGTTTCTCACAGCTGTTTTTTCTCAAGATTTGTCCGTAGCGAACAGACACAGGACAGCCTCAACGCATGCACCGGAATTGTTTTCCCGGCAGGCGTTCCAATTTCCCGTACAGTTCCAGTTCGGTCAGCGTAGTGGTCAGTTCCTCCATAGAAACTTCCAGTTCCGCTGCGATCTGATCCATGTGCATCACGTCCTGCTTTTGCAGCAGGGACAGGATCTCTCCTGCCAGCCCTTCCAGTTCTTCCTCCGGCATGGGATCCAGTACCGGATCGGGTTCGGCTTCTGCCGGCGGTTCCGGAACGGAAACCTGTGGTTTCTTCGCCGGTGTCTTTGGCTTCGCTTCCGCCTCTCCCAGCGTCATCACAGAACTTTCCGATTTGTCCCGATCCTCTCCGTACAGTGCCGCCGCCCCGATCATATGGGCGTGGCTGGTGTAATACTCATAGACAATGTCCCGACTGTCAAACACGGGAATTGCACCGTCCCGAAGATATTTTATCACACCCATATACCGTTTGTCAAATATGTCCGCCGGTGGAATACAGAAAACATCTCTGCCCTGCTCCATGGCGTTCTCCGCCGTAATCAGTGCACCGCTTCGAACCGGTGCCTGTATCACGAAAGTGCCCATGCTCAAACCGGACAGCACGCGGTTCCGCAGCGGAAAATTTGCCGGTGCCGGAGAAGTTCCCGGTAGAAACTCCGACAAGATCAAGCCGTGCTTGGCGATTTCATATTTCAAGTTTACATGGGATTTCGGATACGCCACGTCCAGCCCGCAGCCCATCAGGGCAATGCTGGGCTTGTCCGCCTCCAGAGCACACAAATTGGCGGTGATGTCAATACCGGCGGCATAGCCCGTCACCGGCACAAAGCCCATCTGCACCAGATCATGACAAATGGTTTTCTCCACCCGCAGACTGTACTCCGCCGGATTGCGAGTTCCCACAATAGTCAGCAGCAGGTGATTTTGCAGCAGGGAGCTGTCCCCCTGATAAAACAACAATACCGGTGGATTCACAATGGACAAAAGCTGTTCGGGATATGCCGCATCTCCATACCAGAGAATGGACAGACGCAGCTTTTCACAGCGTTCCAGCATTTCGTCCACTTTATCCTCACCGGTCTGACGAATTCGCCGCAGAGTGTGCTCCGGCAGATGCAGATCGGCATCTGTTTCCGGTTTCCGCAAGATCTCCACGGCTTTCTGCGGAGAATGATAGCGGTGCAGTGCCTTCCAGATTCGCGGATTTCCTGCACCGAATATCATGACCAGCCACAGCAGACAGCGTATTTCTTCCATATCACTGCCCTCCGTTCTGGTCTTGTGCCGTCCTCTGCACTTCCCACAGAATGATGCCGGCTGCCATAGCGGCGTTAAGGGATTCGATCGTCCCGTGCATGGGAATCGTCACACGGCGGTCACAGGCAGCCGCTACCGTTTCCGGCAATCCGTTGCCCTCGTTGCCGATCACGATCGCCGTGCCGCCGGAAAAACGGCATTGCCCCACCAGTTCCGCCGCACCGGAAACCACAGCCGCACAAGTTTCCACACCTGCACACCGACAAGCTTCCAGCACAGGGGCAATATCCGGCACGCAACAGAGCGGCACACGGAACAGCGAGCCCATCGTTGCCCGCACCACTTTCGGACTGTAGATGTCACAGCTGGCACTGTAGATCACGCCGTCCAGCCCCAGTGCGTCCGCCGTCCGCAGGATCATGCCGGCATTGCCGGGATCCTGTAGCTGATGCAGCACGGCGTAGCTGCCGCCTGCGTGGATCAATGCGGAAAGTGCCGGCGGCTGGGGCATCTGACAAATGGCATACACACCCTGTGAATGTTCCGTCTGAGAGAGTTCCGCCGCCAGGCTGTCCGAGAGCTGTGCACAACGCACACCGTCCCACGCTGTCGGCAAGCCCTCTGCCTGCCAGCGTGCCAATCCGTCCTCCGTCCAGAACAGCTGGGTCAGAGCCGCACCATTTTTCACCGCGTCCGACACCAGCCGGAAGCCCTCCAGCACAAACAGCCCCGCCTTGGTGCGTTCTTTTCGGGAACGTGCCAGTTTTCGATACTGTTTTATGGCGGCATTGTCGTGTGCCGAGATTTTCAACAGTGTTTCCATGTGCTCTTTTCCCCCTCTTTTGCAAGAGCCTGTTTCGTATCCGTTTCTGTGCAGATGCGAAACAGGCTCTATGGCAACGCAATGTTTCCCTTATAATACAACAAAACACGCCCCGTATCATTTCCAGAGCGTGTTTCGCATTCAAATCCTTACAGAGCAGCCTTAGCCTGTTCTACGATTGCAGTGAAGCCTGCTGCGTCATGAATTGCGATTTCAGACAGCATCTTGCGGTTCAGGGTGATGCCAGCCTTCTTGCAGCCGTTCATGAACTGGGAGTAGTTGATGCCGTTCATCTTGCATGCAGCGGAAATACGAGTGATCCACAGCTGACGGAACTCTCTCTTCTTCTGCTTTCTGCCGACGTAAGCATAGTTACCGGACTTCATGACAGCCTGTTTTGCCATCTTGAAGTGCTTGCTCTTGCTGCCCCAGTAGCCCTTTGCCAGCTTCAGTGTCTTATTTCTTCTCTTGCGAGTCATCATTGCACCTTTAATACGTGCCATAGTTATTTACCTCCGTTATTTCTCAGATTCCAATCAAAGCCCGAATATTCCTGCGGCTTAGAGATACGGCATCAGCTTTTTCAGTGCCGGTGCGTTTGTGCAGTCAGCGATACCAACGGTACGAGCGATTCTCTTTCTCTTGGTATCCTTCTGTGTCAGTCTGTGTCTTTTGTTGGTCTTCTGATACTTTACCTTTCCGGAAGCAGTCATCTTAAAACGCTTCTTTGCACCGGAATGAGTCTTGGTCTTGATCTTTGCCATTGTGAATTCCTCCTGTTTACTTCGATGCCTTCGGTGAAATGAACATGACCATGCTGCGGCCTTCCATTTTCGCGGGCTTGTCAACAACGCCGACTTCCTTGCACGCTTCCTGGAAACGCTTCAGAAGTTCTTCGCCGATCTGCGGGTGTGCAATTGCACGCTTCCGGAAACGGACGGAAACCTTCAACTTGTCGCCACCCTGCAGGAATTTCTTTGCCTGATTGACTTTGGTTTCAAAGTCGTGGGTGTCGATGGCAGAAAACATACGGATCTCCTTAATCGAAACGACCTTCTGGTTTTTCCGTGCCTCTTTTTCCCGCTTCTGCTGTTCAAAGCAGTACTTGCCGTAATCCATGATCCGGCATACCGGCGGTTTTGCACCCGGTGCGATCTTCACCAGATCCAGATCCTTTTCATAGGCGATTTTCTGTGCATCTCTCGCAGACATTGTTCCGAGTTTTTCACCGTTCTGGTCGATGACCAGAATTTCTCTGTCCCGAATTTCCTCGTTGATCTGCAGTTCCTGTTTGCTGATAAGCCAGCACCTCCAAACATGTTATTTTCAAACAAAAAAAAGCGTCCACTGTTGGGTGAACACTCCTTCTCCATTCGTCAAAAAGCGTCCCTTTTCCGCAGAAAAAGGTCGTTATACACGAGTATTGACCGTTTCGACTCTACGCCAAACGGTGAGAACGGGAATGCTCTTCTTTGTTTACTTTTGTTATTTTATCATACTCCCGTCCTGTTGTCAAGCATCTCTCCGAAAATTTACAGAACATCTATATTTCAGAACCACTGTTTCAGCCATTCCACGCATTTCAGCTTGACTGCATAGCGTTCATGGTGCTGTAGCATGTCCTGTTCCGACTTACCGAATGCCTCCTGTGCAGTTTCTTCGTCCGCCGTGACTTCGCAGGCATTGGGCACGCAGAGGGACGGATACATTACGCACCACCAGTTCTGTCCTGCGGCTTCGCCGATGGTGATCCGCAGAGCCTCATAGTCTCCTGCCGGCATGGTCCATTCCCCATAAGTGCGGTCGTCAAAGGGCATTTCCACCAGCTGTGCCTTGACTGCATAGGAATATCCCTCATCCCACACCAGCTGCTGTGCTGTCTGCTCCAGCGTTTCCAGATGCTCTGCTACGAGCTGTTCCGCATCGGCAGCATTTTCCGGCTGGGACCGGAACAGGGCTTCTGTCTGTGCAAGCACCTTGTCCCGCACCTTGAGTTTCAACGCCTGATCGTCGATGCTGTCCGAGTTCGCCAGAATGTGCAGCCGCAGCACATTCTGTTCCAGCGAGCCGTAACTCTGTGCCGTTCCCGCCAGTGCCGAACAGCAGACCGTTCCTACCATACCCAAAAGCAATGCCCATTCCCATTTCTGCATCTCACTCACCTCGATGAGAGTATGCACCGGAATCTGTTCCGTTATACTTGCAGAGGAAATTTTTTCATGGTATAATAAAAACAGCACCGCACAAAGACTGCCTGTCGGCTTTATGCAGTGTTGTCCAAAAGAAATACCAGTAGCATCGGAGGAATACACATGAAAGTTTATACCATTATCGGTGGTGTCAACGGCGTAGGAAAAAGCAGTTTTTCCGGTGTCCTGCGGCAGCAGCGACTGGACTTGGGAAAAATCATTGATCCAGATCATATCGCGGCAAAAGAGCACTGCAACAAACTGGAAGCCGGCAGGATCGCCATTCAGGAAATGGAAACCGCAATTCAAAACGGCTGGAACTTCACGCAGGAAACCACGCTTTCCGGCAGACGCACACTACAGACCATTCTTGCAGCTCGACAAAAGGACTATCAGATTCGGCTGTATTATATTGGCATCAGTTCCGCCGAAGAAAGCCTATACCGCATTGCCAACCGTGTCCGCAAAGGAGGACACAACATTGCCGAAGCAGATGTACGCCGCCGATACGAGAAGCGATTCGCAGACCTCTCCAAAATTCTGCCCTATTGTGACGAAGCCCATTTTTTCGACAACGAAAACGGGTTCACAGAAGCGGCAATTTATCAGAACGGCTCCCTGATTCCCGTCTGCGAAGTACTGCCCCAATGGCTGCAAACCTTTCGCAGCCTGTTTCTGAAATAGCCGAATCACAACAACCATACATGCAGCCTATTGAGGGGAACCCTTTTGAAGAAGGGTTCCCCTCAAACTCCCCTCCGAAAACTTCACTTTATTTTTTCTCATAGGGGCTATAGCCCCTATGAGAAAAAATGGAATAAAAGTCTTTGAAAAGGGGTCTGGGGAGAAACTTTCCTCAGAAAGTTTCTCCCCAGTAAGATTGCATCTATGACTGCGGTGATTTGGTTATATCAGTTCTGCTAAAATGGTGTTGGATACGAGGAAGCCCTTGGGCGTGAATGCGATGCGTTCGCCGACTTTTTGCAGAAAGCCCAGCTTGCAATAACGTTCTGCCGCCGCTTGCTTTTCTGCCAGCCACGAAGCCGGAACACCCTCTGTCAACCGCATGCCCAGCAGCAGCTTTTCCTCTGGTGTGCAGGGCGTTTCGTCTTCGGTTTCGACTGGTTGCACCGGCTGCTCCAGAAAATCCGACACGGCAGACGGCACAAAAAACCGCTTGCCGTTCCAGCAGGAATGTGCAGACGGTCCGATGCCCAGATAGGGTTCGCAGTGCCAGTACTTGCAGTTGTGCCGGCTCTCGAAACCGGCTTTGGCAAAGTTGGAGATCTCGTATTGCAAAAAGCCAGCTGCCCCCAGCTGCTCCACCGCTTGCAAGTAGAGGTCTGCCGCGGTGTCATCGTCGGGACAACATTCCGCCACGTGCTGCACGGCAAAAGGCGTTCCCTGCTCTACTTTTAATAAGTAGGCAGACACGTGCGTAATGGGCAGCTGCACCAGCCGGGAAATGGTCTGCTCCAGTTCGTCCGCCGTCTGCTCCGGCAGTGCCAGCATCAGGTCACAGGACAGGTTCCGGAAGCCCGCTTCTGCGGCAGCGTATACCGTTTCCACAGCCTCCTGTGCCGTGTGCAGCCGTCCCAGCCGTTTCAGCTGGGCATCAGACAGGGACTGCACCCCCAGAGAAAGCCGGTTGATGCCTGCGTGGCGAAGTTCCCGCAGCTGCTCCGGTGTCACAGTGGCAGGATTTGCCTCCAGTGTGATCTCCGCATCTGCGGACAGGGCAAACTGTTCCGCCGCCGTTTCCAGAATTTGTGCGATCTGTGCAGGCAGCAGCAGCGAGGGCGTTCCGCCGCCGAAATAGACCGTGTCCACGCGTTCCGGCTGGGCAGCGTTTCCGTAATGCCGCAAGTTCCGGCAGACTGCCGCAGTGTAGGCGGCCAGCAGTTCCGGCTGTGCCGGCACGGAATAGAAGTTGCAGTAGGGACACTTCCGGCGGCAGAACGGCACGTGCAGGTAAAGTCCGGCACCCATCAGCTTAACACATCGTTCCGGATCGGCTTCACCAGCGGACCGAAAAATGCATCAAAGAGCCGGCACAGCACGAACGCTGCCGCAACAGCCCCCACCATGTAGACGTAGTCCCAGTTGGAATTGCCCTTGAAGTAGACCAGCAGGACAACCACGAGGGCAGCGATATAGACCACTGCACTGAAGATCATCGATGCAACGCCGTTGACGCAGTGCTGTCCGCATTCCATGCAGACTTTTCCTTTGGTACGCAGTCCGCCGGCGAACGCCTTTTTCCACGGGTTAAACGATTTCGCTCCGCAATAGGGGCAGGTATAGATCGATTTCATAAATCAAATTCCTTTCGAAAAGTTTCCGGCGAGGCTGAAGCTGCCGGATAAATTTATTGGATAAATTTATTATAGTGTGTTCCGGACAAAATGTCAAGGCGACAAAAAAACCGACTTTCACAAAGAAAGTCGGTTTTTCGTTCAGCAAGGAAAACAGCATTTACTTCGCGAGAACTTCTTCCCAAGAAGTGTCATATCCTGCTCCGTGGAGAGCCACGTAGTACATGATATAGAAGCTGTCGGTGGAATCCACTGTGCCGTTGCCGTCTACATCGGCGGCAGCGATCTGTTCAGCCGTCAGCCCGCCGTCATTGCCTACGGCAACGTTGGCGATGTAGAGCATAGTGTAGAAGATGTCGGTGGAGTCGATATTGTCGCTGCCATCGAGGTCGCCGCAAGTATAAGTTGCATTTACATCTGCAAATCGAATATTATGTTCCCTTGCGTAAGTTTCGGCGAAAGAGCCGGTATAGCCACGAATGATCAGATTATTGCAGTTATCAAAAGTACCATTTCCAATGCTTGTCACACTTTCCGGAATGGTGATTGTCTTTAAGCCGGTACAGCCGTCAAAAGCATGATCTCCAATACTCGTTACGCTGTCTGGAATGGTGATTTCCGTCAGACCAGTACAGCCGGAAAAAGCATTTTCTCCAACAGTTGTCACACTTTCCGGAATAGTAATTGTCTTTAAGCCAGTGCAGCCGCGAAAGGCATAATCGCTAATACTCGTTATGCTGTCCGGAATGGTAATTTTCGTCAAGTTGGTGCAACTATCAAAAGCATAATTGCCGATGCTTGTTACACTTTCTGGAATGGCGATTTCCGTCAAGCCGGTACATCTGTAAAAAGCACTATCTCCAATGCTTGTTACACTTTCCGGAATGGTAATTGCCGTCAGACCAGTACAGCTATCAAAAGCTCCTCCTGCAATACTTGTCACGCTGTCTGGTATGGTAACACTCCCAGTACAAGTTGTTCCATCAATCAAAGTTCCATTGATGATCACAAGTGGATTTTCCTCTTGCTTGGCTATAAGCCATGGTGTATTCGTAAAAACAAATCCTTCAATATTCGTCACACCGTCTGGAATGGTAACTTCCGTCAAGCTGGTACAGCCATAAAAGGCACTGTCACCAATACTCGTCACACTGTCCGGAATCGTGATTTCCGTCAAGCTGGAACAGCCTCGAAAAGTACTGCTCCAAATATTCGTCACACTGTCTGGTATGGTGATTTCCGTCAAACTGGTACAGCCGTAAAAAGTACTGCCTCCAATACTCGTTATACTATCTGGAACAACAATTTTTTTCAAATTGGTACAGCCGCAAAAAGCACACTCTCCAATATACGTTACACTGTCCGGAATAGTCATTTCTATTAGACTGGTACATTTGTAAAAAGCCCCGCTGTAAATACGCGTCACACTGTTTGGAATGACGACTTCCGTCAAGCTGGCACAACCGTAAAAAGCGTTATTTTCAATGCTTTTTACGCTGTCTGGTATGGCGATTTCCTTTAAGCTGATACAGCCGGAAAAGGTCTGAAATCCAACACTTGTTACGCCGTCCGGTATTGTGATTCCTGTCAAACTGGTACAGCCGTAAAAAGCATAATCTCCAATATTTATCACGCTGTCTGGTATCTTGACCTCTGTCAAACTGGTGCAGTCGCGAAAAGCATTATTTCCAATACTCGTCACAGGTTTTCTGTCAATCTCAGCCGGAATTTCAACGGAAGTAACACCCATATTGCACCCCGTAATTTCAATTTCACCTGCATTGGTTACACCATAGGACAAATTTCCATAAGTACCTTCTTCCGCACTCGCTGTCAGCATCGTTCCCGCAGATTCCAGCACACCCTGCAAGTCTGTCACGCCAACGCTTCCCACGCAAAGCACCCCCGCAGTCACCGCGGCAAGCACTTTTTTCCACAACTTCATCTTCATTCCTCCGTTTCCTTTTCGTTGCAAAATACTTTCAATTACAATATACCATATTTTTCGAAAAAAGTCAACTCTTTCACAAAAAAAGCGGGACAGAGAAGCTTCCCTATCCCGCCTGTATCTATTCTTTCGAATGACTTAATAAATGGTTTTCTTTGCGGTTTCTACCACAATATCCGCACAGAGTTCCAGCCCCAGTGCTCCGCTGTTCAGGCAGAGGTGGTAGTTGTCCTTGTCGTACCAGTTTCCGCCGGTGTTGATGCTGTAGAATGTTTCACGACGCTTGTCGATCTTCCGCAGCATTGCCTCTACCCGCCGTTCGTCCACGTGATACTCCTGCACGGCACGTTCCGAACGGGACTTGGTGTCCGCGTAGATGAACACGTTGAACAGGTTTTCCAGATCCCGCAGGATATAGCTTGCACAGCGTCCCACGATCACACAGTCGCCTTTTTCCGCCAGTTCCCGAATGATGTTGGTTTCGATGATGTAGACCTTATCGGACAGCGGCAGGTTTTCCTCAATGGTGCGTGTAGGGCTGGAGGTCAGCATCAGAGTGTACAGAAAACTCTTGGGGGCAGCTTCCTCTGCGGTTTCCAGATAATCCATGGAAACATTGCAGCGTTCAGATGCCATTTGTAAAATTTCTCGATTATAACACGGAATGCCCAGCCGTTCTGCGATCATTTCGCCGATCTCACGGCCGCCGCTTGCATATTCTCTTTCAATGGTAATGATTCGATGACTCATAGTAAAATGCCTCCTCTTGTTTGAAAAGCGGGCGTACCCGTTTTCCAGTGCTTTCTCTTATTATAGCATACTTTGCAGTTTTTTGCACGTTTCACACGGGATTTTTTCTGGCTTCTATAAAAAATCTACATTTTGCACATCTATATGGTGAATGATTTATGCATTATGACAATATCCGTTTACTTGGTAGCATTCTGAATGGCTTCGATGATTTCCGGATAATACCATGTGCAGTCCTTGCGGTTCAGCAGACCGAAACCGTTCTTCGTTTCGTTGTTGTCCCAGATAAAGCACTTGATGCCGTGCTTCTTGGCTGTGCTGAGATAATAGCTGAACCATGCTACTCTTGCGGAGGTGTTTTCGTTCTTGTTCACGCAGCCGGTTTCGTCAATGATGACCGGAATGCCCTTGCTGACAAAGGTGTCGTCCAGATACTGGAACATGGTGTCCAGTTCCTGCTTGTCGGCATCGTTGCCCCAGTCGGCACGGGTGTCGTCCGGACCGCAGAAATTCCACGGGGCGTAGATGTGCAGGGATACGATCACATGGTCGTCTTTCGGAACCACCAGACCGCCGACAGCGTTCTTCTCCACGGACTGGGCATAGGTGCTGACAACCAGCGTTCTGTCCTTGTTGGAGCCACCGGAAGAACGGACTGTGTCCACAAATGCCTGATACAGGGCGTTGATAACGTCATAGGATTCCTGTGTGCCGCCGGTCCATTCCTCTGCGGAACCGATCATACGCGGTTCGTTCATGCCCTCGAAGATCAGGCGGTGGTCGTAGTTCTGGAATGTGGCACAGATCTGCTTCCAGATGTTTGTCAGGGTGGACTTATCGCTTTCCAGTTTTTCACTGGAGGGTGTCAGCCATGTGTAGTCATCGTGGTGTACATTCACAATGACATACAGCCCGTCGTTATAGGCGTAGTCTACAACTTCCTTGACGCGGTTCATCCACGCCGCATCGATGGTGCCGTCGGCGGACATGTGCTCGCTCCACGTTACCGGCACACGAATGGCATTGAAGCCGGCAGCCTTTACAGTGTCGATCATCTGCTGGGTGGTTTTCGGGTTGCCCCAGCCGGTTTCCGTATCTCTGGAGCTGGTGTTGTAGCTGTCCAGTGAGTTGCCCAGATTCCAGCCCACCTTGATGTTCTCCACAATCTGCTTGCTGGTCATCGCGTTGACCTGCTCCGCAGTAGGCGTTTCACCGGAAACTGCTGCCACTTCCCCGCCTTTGGAGGACTCGTCCGACTTCGGCTCGGTCTTGGTGGTCGTTCCGGTGCTGTTGCTGTAGCGGACGCTGATGTTGTTCAGGGTAATGCTGGGCTGGTCGCTCCACCAGTACCCCAGCATCACATCACCGCTGGGGTCAATGCTCTCCTTGACATCGTCCGGCACGATCCACGTCAGGGAAAGGCTGGAGGAATCTGTGAACACGCAGACGTTCTTGGTCTGATACCAGCCGGCATCGGTGGCACAGTCTGCGTTCTTGTCCACAGACACGCCGAACGCACCGGTGAACTTGCCCAGTGCACCAGTGCTGCTGATGTCAAAGGTGACTGTCTGAAGCGTATCCTCTGCCCCGATCAGGTCGGACAGAGCGATCTTCGCTGTCTTGGCTGCCTCATCGTTGAAACTCAAAGTTGCAGCCGGACTGGCGGAATTGGTACCGTCTACCGGCACTTCCTTGGTACGGGTGTAGGTGCACACAATGCTGGACAGCTTCACCTGCTGCACGTTGCTCCACCAGTGTCCGAACAGGACTTCGCCGCTGGGGTCGATCTCCGTCTGGATCTCTGCGGGAACATTCCATGTGAATTCCGCATAGGCACTGTTCTGGGACTGCTCAAAGTCTGCCGCCTGATACCAGCCGGCATCGGTAGCACTGGCACAGCCGTCCTTGACGGAAACGCCGTAGCCGCCCTTGAAGTCGCCCAGACTGGACGAACCGTCGGCGGAGTACACGATAAAGGTAAAGGACTGTACCACGTCGCCCTCCTGAATAAAGTTATCCAGCTTGGCTTTGTAATTGTTGGTGGTATCGCTGCCCTTGTCCAGCATGGCATTGATGTCAGTCAGTTCCGTGCCCAACGTGGTGGAAACCGTTTCTGTGGGGCTGACGTGAACTGTGGTAGTTTCCACAGTGGTGGTTTCTTCTGCGGCGGTAGTGGTTTCCTTTTCAGAGGATTCCTCGGCGGCAGAAGACTCCGACTGGCTGCTGTCGCTGCTCTGCTTGCCGCAGCCGGTAAATGCCGAGCCAGCCAGCACACCGGCGAGAAGCAGTGCCGTCAATTTTTTCCATGATCTCATATAGTTGTTCCTTTCTAAAAAAACAACGGATGCCAAAAGGATTTCAGCATCCGCCGTTTGTCTTTCAGGCAACACTGCACATGCTTAGTACAGGATTGCCTTTCCATCAAAATGTGATCAGTCTACTGTGACGATCTCGCCCATCTGGTTGCGGCCTGCACCAATGGCATTGGATTCGTCCGTGTCGATGTGCATTGCAGTTGCATAGTTCGGGGAAACACGGCAAACCACGTCACCCAGGATTGCCTTTCTGCCGTCTGTTTCAACACGTACCCAAACGATGTCCTTATCCTTTACGCCAGCCTTTGCTGCGTCTTCCGGAGTGAAGTGAATGTGACGCTTTGCCACGATCACACCCTCAGAAATTTCCAGCTGACCTGCCGGTCCCACAATGGTACATGCACCGGAACCTGCAACATCACCGGATTCGCGGATCGGAGCAGCGATGCCGATCGAACGTGCGTCTGTTGCAGACAGTTCTACCTGATTGGCACTCCGGAACGGGCCCAGAATGGAAACGTTCGGCAGTTCCTTCTTCGGTCCAACGATCGTTACGCGTTCTTCACTGGCAAACTGACCCGGCTGCGACAGCATCTTCTTGACAGTCAGTTCCTTTCCCTCACCGAACAGCACTGCGAATGCTTCCGCAGTCAGATGTACGTGTCTTGCAGATGTTTCAACAATAAACTTTTCAGACATGGTGTAATACCTCCCATAAATGCTAACCGGCAATGCACCGGCTTCTTACAATATTGTACTACTTTTTGCCGCTTTCGTCAAGGGTATAGTCCGATTTTCGTGAAAATCACACAGCCGCCCGGTTGTACATGCAATTTCCATATTTCTTGACATCTTTTTCAAAATGTGATACAATAGGACAAGAAAAAAAGAGAGGAATTTGCCCTATGTATTACGTCTGTTATGTACTGCTGTACTGCATCATTTTTGCTTTTGGTGCGGCGATCGGCAGCTTTCTGAACGTCTGTATCTACCGTCTGCCCAAAGAGGAATCTCTCTGGCGGAACAACTCCCACTGCATGACCTGCGGTACACCCATTCGCAAGCGGGATCTGATCCCGATCTTCAGCTGGTGCCGTCTGCGGGGAAAATGCCACAGCTGCGGGGCAAAAATCCCCTTTCGCTACACGCTGGTGGAAAGCCTGAATGCGATCTTATACGTGTTGATCTTTGCCTATTTCGGCATCTTTGAACAGCCGGTCTATGCGGCTCTGGTATGTCTGTTCTGTTCGGCTCTGATCGTGGTCTTTTTCATGGACTTGGACACCCAGCTGATTAGTCTGTATGTGATCGGATTCATCGGGCTGCTGGGCGTTGCAGTTACGGTTTACGATGTCTGCACCGGAAACGGCACGCTACTCTCCCACCTGATCGGAGCCGCAGCGGCATCGGTTCCACTGTTCCTGCTGGTGATCCTGTCCGGCGAACGTGCCATGGGACGGGGCGATGCGGAACTGATGCTGGCAGGCGGCTTGTTCCTCGGTGTCAAAGGTGTTGTGGTAGGGCTGTTTCTGGGGCTGATCCTCGGCTGCATCTTCGGAATGATCCACAAGGCAAAAACCGGCGATTCCAAATTCGCCTTTGGGCCGTACCTCTCCGCCGGCATGGCAATGGCTCTGGTGGTCGGAGAACCCATTGCAAATCTGTACTTACAGCTCTGCGGTCTGAAATGACCGCCCGAGCACAGAAAGGCTCATCTCCGGTACGCTCCGGAAATGAGCCTTTTCTTTTTGGATTATTTCGAGCGTTACGCCGCCGGAGAAACACCCTCCACATGAATGGTGTAGTCCGTCATGATCTTATTGCTCCAGAAGAACCACTGCCCCGTCTTGGCGTTGTAGTTGTTCTTGGCAGACAGCACCTCCGTGCCAACCTTTACGGTATAGCTGTCAGAGAGCGTGTAGCCCGCCTTGGGGGTAATGGTGAAGTAGCACACGCCACTGTCGTTGAACAGCGGATCGCTGAACGTGATGTTGCAGCCCGCCGCACTGGATTCGTCCAGACCTACGTTTTTGCCGTTTTCGCTGGCGGCAATGGGCGGTGCGGTGGTGGTAGTTGTTGTAGTTGTGGTGGTTTGAGGGGCGGTGGTTGTTGTGGTTGTAGTAACAACTTCAACAGATTTAGGAAGGCAAGCAGCAATACTGTTTTCTCGATATACAGTGTTTACCATTTGAGCAAGTGGTGTGTCAGGATTAGCCTTATAAACAACTCCGTTTTTAATCCAGAGTTCGTGAAGACCATCTGTTACCATTTTAGTAGTAATGTGATATGTACACCAACCACACTGTTTTGTTTGCTCTAACTGATTTGGCTTACCGCTTATAGAAACATCGCTGTTATTATATTTGGGGAAAATATGCAAAACACCGTAATCATCATTAAATGTGATTAAAACATCTTCTGATTTGGTATAGGTAACTGCATTCTCATAATTGGGAATTTCACTGATACTTCCGCCGCTACGAAGAATGTGAACTGTACTATACTCAGGATCATCATAAATATAATGAATTAAAAGTTCATCAGAAGAAATTGTGGAATCAGTCTGTTTATTACTGGTTGTTGCAGTGGTGCTTATAGTCGTGCTGGTTGTGGCGGAAGTTGTAGTCGTTGCAGCCGTAGTTTCTGTCGCGGAGGTAGTCGTCGTTGCGGTACTGCTTGCAGTGGTTTCCGCGGTGGTCGTTGCGGCAGTTGCAGTGGTTGCGGTTGTTGCAGCCGTGCTTGTGGTTGCGGCGGTCGTTGTGGTAGTTGTCGTGGTAGTCGTTGTTGTGGTGGTTGCTGTAGTCGTGGTGGTTGTTGTCGTTGTTGTTGTGGTTGTAGCCGCAGTCGTCGTGCCGGTAGTCGTTTTGGCTGTGGTTTCGGTTTCAGGCGGCGGAGGTGTGGTAGTCGTGGTAGTCGTTGTCGTTGCCGTATTTTTCGGAGCAACGATCTCGCACTGAATCTCCTCCGGACTGACACCCTTACAATAGAGGTGCACGATCTTATCCGCCGAAGCAGCCGATGTCACAGCACTGTTTGAATTCATCATAAAGGTTTTCAGGTTCTGATCCGGAGCCAGCAGGGTGTAATCCTTGCTGTACACATCATAATTCAGCGTGGACGGATACTTGACAAACTTCACGCCCACTTCGCCCGCATTGGTGATATAGTCGCACTTCGTCCAGTCGAGGGTGATGTTGGTGTAGGTGCTGTCGCCGTTGATGGTGAGCATGGGGGTGTAACTGTCGATCGTACTTTCAGACAAGTTTCCGCCGGAGTAATCCATTTTCAGGCTAATGTCTACATCTGTACTGGTTGCACCAGATGTCCAAAAGCTGCTAAGAAATTCTAATTTCAAATAAGGGTAGCGGCTGTATGTCATGACAATAACAATTCTAGCTGTAGAATTGTCTGATGCATCTGGCTTTTCTGCCCAGTAATTCCCGCCGTTTTCCGGTTTTCCGTAAATAAATGAACTTTGTTGAATACTGCCATATTTTACGCCGTCATATCCATCATAGGACTTATTCTGTCCAATGCTTACATCTCCCGTTCTTCCATTTTCCATGGAATCGATCAGTTTATCGGCATCAACATTGTGAATTGTAATGCTCAACTGATTTCCCACAGAGTATCCGCATTTCGAAACGTCCATATAAATGGAAGTATTCCAACTCTGCTTATCCACTTCATATCGATCTGAAAAGTCATTCAGTTGAGAACCATTATTTGCATACACCAGAAAATTTTTCTTTTCCGGAGAACACTTTTTTCCGATTCCGGCATATGTTCCTTCTACATAGAGCCAGCCACGGCTGGATTCCTCACCGCTGTTAGTTCGTAAAAGTACACGGTATTTTATCTTTGTGTTATTTACAAATGTACTGTCCGGATTTACAGTAATGGAAGAATCGTACTTATTTTGAAAAGCACTGATATAATCCGGATTTCCGTCGGTTCGAAAATCACCCCGCCCGTTTGCAAAAATATCACTGTATTTTACCCAGCCATGATCGTACATTGCAGCACTGTCGTAGATCTCATTTCCGTCAGCATCTTTATCAATGAAGTTCAGATCTTCTGTGTTATTGTCATCGCCTATGTAAATATAGATTTTTTCCCATGTACTTTCGGAACCGTCACTATAACTGGTAACTGCATACTGTGCACCGTCGCCTGCACCATTCAGACTGTACATAGACGGAAAGGCATAGCTTCCTGCATATTCGACAGGATTCCGATTGGTTTGATGATAACCGCAAAAATAGGGCATGTCAAACTGCACGAACTTACAGCTGTTGGAAACATAGTCTGTCAAATTGACGATCGTGGTGTCCGGTGTCCACCAGCCACTCCAAGTTGCATCTTTTGTAAAGTCATTCTCGGGATGTGTTTTTCCCCATTCTTCCCAGTACGATTTGGTATTGACTCTATCGTCCAGATTCCCCCAGCCTTTGGTTTCTGTTGTGGTGATCGTGGTGCTGCTCATCGGATACGCACTCGCATCTGTATAATTCGTCTTCAACACCAAATTACACTCCTGCACCAACTGCACCGCAGCGTACCCGTCGCAGGAAACCGCAATATCCACTTTCTGGCTGGTTTTCACCGCATCATGATAGGTCAGCGAAACCGTAAACACCGCATTGGCATCGCTGCTGGCACCGGTGATCTGATACACCTTTTGATTATCGGTGCTTTTTTCTGTATCCAGTGTCACGCATCTTCCGGCATCTGCACACAGAATGCCATACGCATTCCGCTGCACCTCGTCCCAGTTCCAGTACCGGCTCTGGGGCAGCTGGGTCTGTAATTCGTCTGCCAGATTATTCGCCACAGTCTGATAATTCTGAACCTTTGCCGCCTGCACATAGGCAGAGATATTCGGGGCACAGAGTGCCGCAATGATCGCCATGATCACCAGCACTACGATCAATTCCACAAGGGAAAAGCCTTTTCGATTTCGTTTCATCTCTCTCACCTCTCCGAAAATATACAGACGGACACGCCGAAGCGAAGCTTAACTTAACAGATCCAGAATCTCATTCTTGTTGTTGGATACCCGAATGGCATCATCCCGCCGGATCGTGCCGGCTCTTACCAGCCGTGCCAGATCGGCATTCAGGGTGTGCATGCCAAGTGCCGCACTGGACTGCATGACCGTTGCCAGCTGGAAGCACTTATTGTCACGGATCAGGCTGCCTACCGCATCAGTTCCCACCAGAATTTCTGTAGCAGCCACACGGCCGCCGCCCATTGCCAGCGGGATCAGAGCCTGTGTGATAACGCCCTTCAGAATCGTGGACAGCTGTGTCCGGATCTGGTTCTGGGCATGAGGCGGACAGCTGTCAATGATACGATCCAGCGTCTGTGCCGCACCGGTGGTGTGCAGAGTGGACATGACCAAGTGTCCGGTTTCTGCGGCGGTGACAGCGGCGGAAATCGTTTCGTAGTCACGCATTTCTCCCACGAGAATGACATCAGGGTCTTCACGGAGAGCAGAACGCAGGGACGCTGCAAAGCTCTTGGTATCCACGCCGATTTCACGCTGGTGAATGACCGACATGCCCGACTCGTAAACATATTCCACAGGGTCCTCAATGGTGATGATATGCTCCGAACGATTCTTGTTGATATAGTCGATCATGGCGGACAGAGTGGTAGATTTACCGCTTCCCGTCGGACCTGTCACCAGAATCAGTCCTCTTGGCTGGTCTGCCAAGTCCCGCAGCACTTTCGGCATTTGCAGCTGTTCCAGTGTGGGAATGGTGTTGTTCAGCAGACGAATCGTGGCTGCCACCTTTTTCATCTGCCGGAAAACATTGACACGCTGGCGGCAATAGTCCGGCGTTTCAATAGCAAAGTCCACGTCGTCGCCGTTTTCCAGCTGTTCCCGCTGTTCATCACTCAGCATGGACAGGATCATTTCCCGTGTTTCTGCCGCCGGAAATGAAAAGCCGCTGTCCAGCAGCTGCCCATGGATACGGAACGAAACCGGCATGCCCTCGCTGATGTGAATATCAGAGCATTTCTTCTCCCGTGCTTTCATAATAAGTTCATTCATGGTCATGGCGGTATACCGTCCTTTCTGTAATCATTAGTCGGAATAATATGCGATCTTCATAACTTCTTCCGGCGTGGTCACGCCCTCTTTTACCAAGTCAATAGCACTGTCCAGCAGACTCCGCATGCCCTGTGTTTTCTTGGCATACTCCAGCATTTCCTGACTGTCTGCACTTTTGGCGATCATACGTTTCAGCGTTTTGTCTATATATACCATTTCGTGAATGGAAATACGCCCTTTATAGCCCGTGTTGTTGCAGACCTTACAGCCCTTGCCGCGGGTGATCATGGGAATGCCGTCCCCGACAATGGCGATGTCATCTGCTGTCGCCGGTTCTTCGTATTTACAGAACTGGCAGACCTTACGCACCAGACGCTGTGCCACGATACCTACCACAGAGTTGGAGATCAGATACGGTGCCACGCCCATATCCGCCAGACGGACAATGGACGAAATGGCATCGTTGGTATGCAGGGTGGAAACTACCAGGTGTCCGGTGATTGCAGAACGCACGGAAATTTCAGCCGTTTCTGCGTCACGGGTTTCACCGATCATGATAATATCCGGATCCTGTCGCAGCAGGGCACGCAGTCCCACTGCAAAGGTCATGCCGGCAGTCACATTAACGGAAGTCTGCGTGATATTGGGCAAATCTTTTTCCACAGGGTCCTCAATGGTAGAAATATTTACCGGTCGCTGGGACAGATGCTGCAATACCATATACAGCGTGGTCGTTTTACCGGAACCAGTCGGCCCCGTAATATAGATGATGCCGTTGGGGGCGGACATCATCTTCATCAGCATGTTATAGGAATACTCGTTCATGCCGAAGTGACCGGCGTGGTCGATCTTGGTATCCGACACCAGATAACGCATAACGATCTTCTCGCCGTGTGTCGTCGGCAGAACGGAAATACGCATACTGATGTCGATTCCCTCCAGCACAGCGTGGAAGTTGCCGTCCTGCGGGATACGTTTTTCCGCAATGTTCAGGTTGCTCATGATCTTGATACGGGCAACAATGGAGTTGTGCAGTGCCTTTTCCAGTGTCAGATAGCTGACCATCTGACCGTCGATACGCATACGCACCTGTGTGAAATCCTTAAACGGTTCAATGTGAATATCGCTGGCGTTTGTATTATAGCCCTTCAAAAGCAGACTGTTTAACAGGCGGACGATGGGCGCCTGGTCCTCATCGGAATTCACCATCAGATTTTCCGCAAAGGTTCTGGAAAATACGGCGTGCTCGCTGGCCAGTCTCGCCGCTGCTCTGGCGTCAATTCCTGAATAATTCAACTCGATTGCATGACGAATCTGAGTCCGTTCCACAAGAATCAGCTGAATTCTCATATTGGTCACCAGACGGATATCTTCCAGCGCATATAAATCCAGCGGGTCCGCCGTCGCCACGGTTAAGCCGCTTCCCTCCATGGATACGGCCATAACCGTATATTTTAAGGCCAGCTGCTTGGGAATTTTCTCCACGGCGCGCTCATCGATATGAAAAAACTCCAGATCAATGACTTCGAGTCCCATGCCGCGTCCCAGCACGTCTAAAAGCTCCCGCTCCGTGATATATCCAAGATCTGTCAGGACCTCCGCCAGACGCCGGTCGTTCGTCCCGGCTTTCAAAAGCTTCAGCCCTTCGTTCAGCTGTTCCTTCGTGATGGCTCCCTGTTCCACCAGCACTTCTCCAATGTGTATGCCTTTCATTCTCTCAACCTCAAACCGTATTTTCAATCAAATACTATGCCATGGGAATAATCCGGATCTTTGTAGTAAATATAAAGGGATTTCCCGGACATTCCTGCCCCGGTCTCCAGATCACGGCGGATTATCTCCCTGCTGTTCAGCTCTAAATTAACTAATTTTACCACAGAGTCTGCAGAATATAAAGTCGTATTCTTTTGATTCTTCCACGTAATCCTGTACTTTAAGGCCGGTGTGTTATCTTCTGAGAAGGCGGAAAGAATCTGACAGAAGACCGTTCTCTTCCGGTAAAATTCTTCTTCGCATATCGGCTCCCCGTCACAGTAAATCCGGCCATCCTCTGAAAACAGGATTTCATGGCCGAATTCCTCTCCAGACAGCTCCTCTCTGCTGATCACCAGACTGTCTGCACAGGCAATCCGGTCCTCCAGATAGTCGATGACCACCTGTGTCGTTCTCCTCAAATCGTCGGTGGAGGCGCTCGTTTCAAACATGTTTCCCGTATAGGTATACATCCGGATCAAAAAACTCATGAGAATGAATGCAATTGCCAGGGATACCATCAGCTCTGTCAGCGTCATTCCCCGTTCATCTCTCATACGCTCATTCCATTTACCGCCCACGTTATCCCTCATTCCCCGGCTCCCGAAACCGGACCAATCACTTTCAGTGTGACCGGCTGTGTTTCTCCCTTGCCGGACTGCGGCAGACCATATTCCATCATTACCACATCCATGGAAAATGTCGTTTTATCTATGATAAATTTCAGTTTTGTTTCCTTCGTTCTAAGCGGTTCCCCTCCCAGCTCCACACGTTCCAGAGCAGTCATATACTGGTTTCTCATCACAGTCCCTTTACCCATGGAGGCATGGGCCATTCCCAGACACTTTAAAAATATGGTAACGGCGATCAACAGAATCGTCCACGCGGCCAGGGACTCCACCAGAGTAAAACCATTATCTGCGCTTCCGGCCCCTATGCCCCTAACGCGTCCTGTCAGATTCCAATGCTTTTTGAAAACATCACGTTTCATGATTTTCCTCCCTTCTGCGTTTCTCCCCGCTCATATCCCAGGACAGCCCATGGCTCCTCCTCCGACTCCGGACTGTGTTGAAGATAAACCGTCATAATTTCGGTACTGCCGCCCTTCTTTGCCTCGGCAGTCAATATCAGAAGATCTTCGTCCGGCATATAATAGCCGGTCATGGTACAGCTTCCCATCGTGGAATCCAGCTGGAACTTGATCTTGGGGATCGGATATCCGGTATCCGTTTTATCTGTCGGTTTATCGGGCGGTTTATCCGTCGGTTTATCGGCCGCTTCATCGGGCGGGGCAGCTTGGGACTCTGAATCCGGTTCGTCTTTCAGATATGCCGAAATTTCCTCCAATAGAACATCCCGCAATTCCCCTGATCCGCTTCCTGTAAAATCCGCTGCCGCCGTCTGCACAATGGATCGCGCTGTTAAATATGCCTGTCTGTCATTATATTCTCTGAAACTCTGCCTGTAATACGCCGTAGAGGCAAACAGTATGGCGGTCACCAGAATCATCAGAACCAGAACCATGATTACGACCCAGCCAAGCACATATCCCTCTTTTCCATTTTTCTGCCCTGCCATTTATCCACCTCACTTCAGAGTCTCGGTTCCTCAGCGTTCTTTGTTTCATCGGCGTTTTTCAGTTCCAGCATAAAGCAGGTAAACGTCATGGACAGCGTTTCATTATCTCCCGTTTCATTTTCTCCCGTGTCATCTGCCGCCCCATTCATCCCGGCGTCCTTATCCTCCATGGCTTCCCCGGAATATGTGGTCACGGAAATCCAGTCCCTGTCGTATGCCCAGTCCAGCAGGCGGTATAACTCCTCCATCGTTCCCAATGCCTCCACATGAATGTCCGCCCTGTGGATATGGTATCCGGCTTCCGTCGTCTCCTGTTCTTCCAGAACCGAAACAGATTCAACCTTCATCGTCTCGGGAACGATCCCAAAGGAAGTCAGATACTCTGCCAGCTCTGAAATCAGCACGGAATTCGTGCGGTATGGCAGATAGTCCTCCGTATTTTCACCAGCCATGTCCTGTTCCCTGCCAATCTCTTCCTCCAGAGTTGATTTTCCCGTAAGGCTGTCCTCGCTTTCACGTTCCTGAAGCTGCAGGATTTTAAGTTCCGTCTCTGTCCTTACCCGCCTCATTTCGGCCGGCTGCTCTACCAGATAGTAGCCTCCCGTTAACAACAGAAGAACTGCCGCTATATAAACCAGGATCTTTTCTCTCTGCGTCAGCTTTCTCATGGTTTCCTCCTCATTCCGGTGTTTTCAGCATACATGCGAGCTGAACATAATACCAGTCTTCCTTTTCCTTTGTAACCGGATTGACATTGGTAAATCCGGAATATTCCACCGCTGAAAACAGTCCGCTCTCTTCCAGTTCCCGCACGTAATCAGATATTTCCTCATACCTCCGCGACTTCCCGTCAAACCGCAGCACACCCTGGGTATATTCCAGTTCGGAGAGTTCCAGCTTCCCCGCTGCTGTGCCGAAGATATACGATCTCACAGCGCTGTTCATCTCCGGCATCTTTGCCGCCTCTTTCTTCACCGCACTCTGTCCGGCCGTCAGGATTCTCAATGAGGCCAGTTTTTCCTTTAACTGTTTTTCCTCCGCCAGCGCCTCTTTTCTTTCCTTTACCGAAAGGCGTTCTTCCAGAATCTGTATTTCTTCCCTCATATTCCTCACGGCAATCTCATTTCTGACTGCATTTCCCAGAAAGACCGTGATCACTGCCGCAGGCAAAAGACATGCTGCAAGAAAATGGGACTTCTCTTCCTCCCCGCGTCCTGCCTTCTGTTTCGCCGCTCCAATCAGGTCCAGAGACTTTCGGCTTCCCAGCAGACTGCCTGTGACATACATATACTGGTCCATGGAGTAGTTTAGGCCTTCCTTCACCGTAATCCAAGATTCCGGTCCGGGTACTGTCACCGCAATGTCCTCATTGTTCACAATCTCCGGGATCAGGCTGTCCACTTCCTCTTTCCCCAGTCCGCAGAGACAGACAAAATCCAGTTCAAATTCGTCTCTCTGCATCTTACAGAAATGGATTACCGATCGTATCACCTTCACCATCTCTTCCAGACTCTCCGAAGTCCCTCTCTCATCGACCAGGCGCATCCGGTTCGTATACGCATAGACGCCGTCGATGTAGAG
>QWCV01000700.1_pt1 | contig 36429 bp, 30 predicted proteins | sample 1972621 | NCBI WGS metagenome assembly QWCV01 (sample SAMN09866699, study PRJNA288562) | Human gut metagenome isolate pre2_stool, whole genome shotgun sequencing... | isolation source: gut | host: Homo sapiens | place: USA: California | reverse complement strand
TTTTCTTTCTTCCGGCTGTCACCTTTTCGGCGGAAACCGCATCCTAATAAGTGACCGGTCAAACGAACCCAAAGGAGCGCTCAGTCCCGCCATGACAAATTTTTTGTTGGACAAAGAAATATTCTGCGACCAGGTAATCCGAAACCAGGAGACCATGTTCCGCACTGCCAAGGCTATCCTTCACCAGGACGAAGATGCGGAGGACGCCGTGCAGGAGGCCATCTGCGCCGCCTATGCCGGCCGCGGCAGCCTGCGGGACCCGGCGCGGTTCCGACCCTGGATCCTGAAAATTCTGGTCAACAAGTGCTATGAGTTCTGCCGGAAGCGGAGGACCACGGTGGACCTGGCGGATATCCAGGACTTCCTGCCGGCTCCGGCGGCAGATCAGGCGGAGCGCCTGTCTCTGTGGCAGGCGGTCATGGCGCTGAACAGCGACCTGCGGGCGGTCGTGACCCTGTTTTATTATGAGGACCTCTCCATCCGGGAGATCAGCGCCGTTCTGGGCATCAGCGAGGCGGCGGTGAAGACCCGTCTCTCCCGAGGGCGGTCCCGGCTAAAACAACTATTACACGAGGAATGAGGTGCGCAAGGTGGAGCCATTCGACAAGCGACTGAAAGAGCGGGCGAAGCAGGAACCCTTCCCCCTGCCGGAGACGTATGCCGGAAAGGTGCGGGACACCTGCGCCGCTTTAAAGGAGACGAACATGAAAGAAAACAAGCAAAAACGTTCCTATCGCTGGCTGGTCGGCGTAGCCGCGGCCCTGGCCGTATTCGTGGCCATTCCCAATGTATCTCCCGCGGCGGCTGCCGCCATGGAAGAAATCCCGGTGCTGGGCGCCGTGGTGCGGGTCATCACCTTCCGGGATTACCAGTATGACGATGGTCACAGCACTGCCGACGTCCACGTCCCGGAGCTGGGCGGCAGCGGCGCTGCAGACGAGATCAACGACCAGGTGCAGGCCTATACCGATCAGCTGATCGCCCAGTTCCAGACGGACTGCGAGGCTGCGGGCGAGAGCTACCAGGGCCTGGATGTGACCTCCTCTGTGGTGACGGACAGCGATACTTGGTTCACTCTGCGGATCGATGCCACGAGGACCGAGGCCAGCGGCTACAATTTCACCCGATTCTACCACATCAACAAAGCTACGGGTGAAGCCGTCACCCTCAGCGATCTGTTCCGGCCTGATGCGGACTACGTCTCTGTCTTGTCCGCGGAAGTCCTGCGGCAGATGGAGGAGCAGATGGCCGCGGACGCATCCCTGAGCTATCTGACGGACGAATTCACCGCTATTGACCCGGAGCAGAGCTTTTACTGGAACGCCGACGGCGATCTGGTTCTGGTGTTCGACGAGTACGCGGTGGCTGCAGGCTACATGGGCATGGTGGAGTTCACCATCCCTCAGGATGTGTACAGCGCCCTGCTGAAGTGACCGCGCTCCCCCATAAACCTTTATACGCATTGGGCGCATCGTAGATAAGGGCAAATGCTGTGGTGAAAGGTTTGGCGCATCGTTTCCAGTTGCCCCAAAGGAGCGGGGAAAGATGCATTCAGTTTTCTGCGGTGCTTTTGTATAACAGAGAACAGCGGACCGCTGAAGCGGTCCGCTGTTGTTTTCCCGGTTTACTGGGCTTGCTCCATCCGCCAGACGATGGCGGAGATCTGGCCCCGGGTCAGAGTGTTGTAGGGCTTGAAGGTGCTGGTGCCGTTGCTGAAGTAGCCCTCCACGATGCCTGCGGCATTCAGCGCCTGGACATAGGGGTCCGTGGTGTCGGTGAAGGGACGGACGCTGGACAGGTTGCTGATGCTGAGGCCCATGGCCTTGGCCGCGATCTGGCTGACCGCCAGCCGGGTGATGGGGGCGTTCAGGTTCACGCTGCCGGACACCAGCCCGTCCGCCTGCGCCCGGGCCAGATAGCCGCTGAACACGTTGGAGTTCACCGGCTTCTGCTCGTCATAGCCAGCGGCCAGCATGATGAGCTTCAGCGCCGCGCCGTAGGTCACCTGGTTGTCGGGCTTGAAGGTGCCGTCGCTGTATCCGTCGATCACGTCGGCGTCGCTGAGCTCCAGTACATATTTATAGCACCAGGTGGAGGAGGTGATATCAGAGAAGTCCTCCATAGCGCTGACAATGCCCAGGCAAAGCTTGCCGCTGGCAATGGGATCGCCGCTGCTGTTGCAGGCCACATAGGGGATTTCCACAGATCCGGTGAAGCCGCTGGCCGGCACGAACCGCAGCTGGCTGATCCGCTCGCTGCCGCTGGAGTAGCCGTACAGGGTCTCGGTGTCCGCCCGCTTGGAGGTGCCGCTGCCCACGTAGATGATACCCTCGTTGGTGGCGGGCAGTTCCAGCAGCTGGATGCTGGCCAGACCCAGGCCGCTGGACTGGGCCACCGCCGTGTAGATGGAGGCGGCGGGGAAGGTGACGGCCGTGTTTCTGGGCGTGGGGCCGTAAACGTCGGGCACCTCGCTGAGGTTCACGCTGATGAGGATGGTGCCGGACACAGAACGGCTGCCGGAGCCGTAAGCGGTGAAGGGGATCTGGGCGCAGTAGTTGACGCCGCTGGGTATGTATGTCAGCTCGCTGAGGGCGTGCTGGCTGCTGGAGGGACTGAAGTAGAAATCTATGTCGTCGCAGTTGTCGTCGGTGATGCGCAGGCTGCTGGAGCTGCCGTAGCTGCTGGTACCGTAGTAGTTGTAGTACAGGCTGCCGTAAGTGGGCGCATCTTTAAAGGTGACATACTGCAGGGTATAGCCGGGGTAGCTCTCCTCAAAGAACCGGGCGATGTCGTTGGCGTTGATCTGCACTCGGCCGCTGTAATCCGTATAATAGCGGATATCGCCGCCCTCTGCGGCCACGCCGGTTCCCCCCACATCGCCGATGGCGATGGCCACGGTGCCGTAGGCCTTGTCGCCGTCCTCACCGTAGGCAGTGAAGTCCAGCTCCACCACCTTGCCGTCGGCGTCCCTGTCCGCCACAAAGGTCAGGTCATCCAGGGTGAAGTCCTCGTCGTAGAACAGGTCCTTGCTGTCGTAGTAGAAATAACCGTCGTCCAGGTCGCTCTCGTCAAAGTACGTCCGGTCATCATCGTAGTCGTAGCTGTACAGCTCGCCCCAGTCGTCCAGTCCGTCGGCGTCGGTGAACCGTACATACTCCAGATCGTCCCCGGTCTCGTCATCCAGGAAATCCCAGAAGTCGTCCCGGTCAAAGGTCACGCTGTCGTCGGGATCCACCTCGTAAATGATGTCGCCCTTCACCTTGCTGCCGGTGCCGCTGCCCTTGCCGATCTCAATGGTGAGGGTGGCGGAGATCTTGTCGCCTTTCACGCCGCGCATGGTGACGTCAAAGGTCAGGGTGTCTTCATCGGCATTCCGGTCCGCCGCAAAGGTCAGCGTGTCCAGCTCGAAGTCATAGTCGTCCCAGATATCGTCCTCATCATAGTAAAACACGGCGTCGTCCAGGTCACTGTCGTTCAGCTCGTAATCCCGGGTGTAGTCGTCGGAATCGTATCCGTCGGCGTAGAAACAGCCGTAATCGTCAAAGTCGTCATAGTCGGTGAACTCCACGTATTCCAGTTCGTCGTAATCCGACTCGTCGTAGAAGAAATCGTAGAAATCCTCCGCGTCCAGCGTCACGTCGTCGTCCGGGTCCACCTGATAGGTCAGGTCGCCCTTGCTGCTGGTGCCGCTGCCCTTGCCGACCTCGATGTACAGAGTGCCATATACCTTGTCACCGTCCACGCCGTGCATGGTGAAGTCAAAGGCCAGGGTGTCCGCGTCGGCGTTCCGGTCGGCGTAGAACGTCAGCGTGTCCAGTTCAAAGTCATAGTCGTACCAGACGTCGTTCTCGTCGTAATAGAACATGGCATCGTCCAGATCGCTGTCATTGAGCTCATAGTCCGGGATATAGTCATCGCTGTCGTATCCGTCTGCACCGAAATATCCGAAGTCATCGAAATCATCGTAGCTGGTGAACTCCACATACTCCAGCTCGTCATAGCGGCCGTCTTCCTCGTCAAAGAGATCCCAGAAGTTCTCGGCGTCCACCGTCACATCGTCGCCGGGGTCCACCTTGTAGGTCAGCTCCACGTCGCCGGAGCCGGAGCGGGAGCCACCCTCCACATCAATGCGGACCGTTGCATAGAATGACCCTTCGTCGCCGTACAGCCTGACATCAAAATCCAGTGTGTCGCTGTCGATGTTGTCATAGGTCTCAAACCGCAGCGTGTCCAGGTCGATGTCGTAATCGTCCGCATCAGCACGGTCATAGTAGAATTCGTAGTTCTCCAGCGCCTTGGAATCCACGTCGTCGAACCCGTAACGGTCAAAGTCCTCGAAGGTGAAATAGCCGTAATCGTCAAAGTCATCATAATCGGTGAATTCCACGTATTCAAGGTATCCGCCGTTGTCGTCCTCATAGATTTCCTGAAAGTCATCCGCATCCAGCCAGACGCCGCTGTCCTCGTCCACATCGTACGTCAGATCCGCCGAGGCCGCAGACGCCATGGGAACGGTTCCGGCCAGCAGCGCCAGCGCCAGCAGACACGCCGGGAGCTTTTTCTTCCAAAATGTTTTCATAGTCCTCTTTCCTCCATCATATTCCAAAAGGCTTGCTTCCAGCTTCTATCTCTCTACATGTAACATACCGGGAAAGTGCCCGGCAATCATGAACAAATTATGAACTTTTCGCCATTCGGGAAAAAAGATTCCGGTCCGGCCGCATCCTGGAAAACGAAATTGTCCCCTGAAATACACAGACGGCCCGGGATTTTCCGTTTTTTTACGGGTTTTTCTTTACAAACAAACGTTCCTCCGATATAATACTATGGCTAATGAAATTTGAGGAAGTGGAGAGAGCACATGGCTTTGATCGAATACGACGAATATAAGCAGAGGCTCCGGGACCTGGGGCCCGAGCTGGAGAAGCTCTCCGCCGCGCTGGACATGGACAGCGCCCGCGCGGAGGCCCGAAAGCTGGAGGACGAGACCGCCCAGGACGGCTTCTGGAACGACCTGGAGCGATCCCAGAAGGTGCAGCAGCGCCTCAAGCAGCTGCAGAACAAGATCGCCCGCCAGGACAAGCTGGTGACCGAGTGGCAGGATCTGACGGCCCTGTGCGAGATGGGCCAGGAGGCGGAGGATGAGGAGCTGCTGGAAGAGCTGAAGTCCGGTTTCCAGACCCTGGAGGAGAAGATTGAGGAGTCCCGGATGGCCACGCTCCTCTCTGGGGAGTACGACGGCCACAGCGCCATCCTGACCTTCCATGCCGGCGCCGGCGGCACCGAGGCCCAGGACTGGGCCCAGATGCTCTACCGGATGTACACCCGCTGGACGGAGCGCCACGACTTCACCTATCAGATCCTGGACTATGAGGACGGCGACGAGGCGGGCATCAAGTCCGCGTCCATTGCCATCCAGGGGGATAACGCCTACGGCCTTTTGAAGAGTGAGAACGGCGTCCACCGGCTGGTCCGGGTGTCTCCCTTTGATGCCAACGCCCGCCGGCAGACCAGCTTTGCCGCGGTGGAGGTCATGCCCGAGATCGAGGATGACGACGAGGTGGAGATCCGGGAGGAGGACATTGAGATGCAGGTCTACCGGGCCAGCGGCGCCGGCGGCCAGCACGTGAACAAGACCTCATCCGCCGTGCGCCTCATCCACAAGCCCACGGGCATCGTGGTGGCCAGCCAGCAGGAGCGCAGCCAGTTTCAGAACAAGGACAACTGCATGAAGATGCTGCGGGCCAAGCTGGTGGAGCTGAAGCAGCAGCAGCACGCGGAGAAGATCTCCGATATCAAGGGCGTGCAGATGAAGATCGAGTGGGGCAGCCAGATCCGCTCCTACGTGTTCATGCCCTACCAGATGGTGAAGGACACCCGCACCGGCTATGAGACCGGCAACATCGACAACGTTATGGACGGCGATCTGGACGGCTTCATCAACGCGTATCTCACTCAGCTGGCCACCGGTGAGCTGAAAAAATAAATCGTCCACGCATCCTTCCGGATGCCCGGCTTTCCGGAGCCGCAACCTAATAGAGAAATCAAAATATGAGACGTGGCGCGGGGTGGTCCCCGTGTCACGTCTCTCTGAATGAGAAAGGATGTTGGAATTTCCATGGCAGAAAAATTCCCCCAGGGCGCGGCGCCCCAGGAGAACAAGATGGGCGTGCTGCCCATCGGACGGCTGCTGACCAACATGGCGGTCCCCATGATGATCTCCATGCTGGTCCAGGCCTGCTACAATGTGGTGGACAGCGTGTTCGTGGCACAGATCAGCGAGGATGCCCTGAATGCCGTGTCCCTGGCCTTCCCCCTGCAGAACCTGATGATCGCCTTCGGCGCAGGCACCGCTGTGGGCATCAACGCGCTCCTCTCCCGGTCCCTGGGAGAGAAGAATCAGGCCATGGCGGACCGGGCTGCCAACACGGGCATCTTTCTGGCCCTGTGCAATTTCGCGCTATTCGCCCTGATCGGCATCTTCTTCTCCCGGACCTTCTTTGAGCTGCAGGCCGGGGGAGAACAGGTGATTATCGACTACGGCGTGGATTACGCCTCCATCTGCCTGGGCTGCTCCATCGGTATTTTCAGCCAGTTCTGCTTTGAGCGGCTGCTGCAGTCCACCGGCCGCACGTTCCTGGCCATGTGCACCCAGCTTACCGGCGCCCTCATCAACATCGTGCTGGACCCCATCCTGATCTTCGGCTGGTTCGGCCTGCCCCGGATGGAGGTGGCCGGCGCCGCCATTGCCACGGTGGCAGGGCAGATTGTGGCTGCCGCCGCTGCCCTGGTGCTGAACCTCAAATGCAATCCGGACATCCACATCCTGCCCCGGGAGATCCGCTGGCACGGCAAGGTGGCGGCGGAGATCTACCGGGTGGGCTTCCCCTCCATCGTCATGCAGTCCATCGGCTCCGCCATGGTGTTCGGCATGAACAAGATCCTCTTCTCCTTCACCAAGACGGCCACCGCCGTGTTCGGCGCATACTTCAAGCTTCAGAGCTTCGTCTTCATGCCGGTGTTCGGCCTGAACAACGGCATGGTGCCCATCGTCAGCTATAACTACGGCGCCGCCAGCCTGCCCCGGGTGAAGCGGACCATCAAGCTGACCATCTGCACCGCCATGGCCATCATGGCTGTGGGATGCCTGATTTTCCAGCTCTTCCCCCAGCAGCTGCTGATGTTCTTCAACGCCTCGGAGGAGATGCTCTCCATCGGCTCCGTGGCCCTGCGGATCATCTCCGTGTCCTTCGTGCTGGCGGGCTTCGACATCATTGCCGGTTCCGTGTGTCAGGCTATCGGCAACCCGCTGTACAGTCTGATTACCTCTGTGTGCCGCCAGCTGGTGGTGCTGCTGCCGGTGGCATGGCTGTTGTCCCACACCGGCGTCCTGACGCTGGTGTGGCTGGCCTTTCCCATCTCCGAACTGGTGTCCCTGGTACTGAGCGCTATCTTCCTGCGCCGGACCATGCGGGCCGTTGCCGAGCGGATCGGCAGCCGGGCGGCCTGACTCCAGAGAAAAGCAGCGGCGGAACGGCAAAGGCCGTTCCGCCGCTGCTGCGTCAGCTGTTGAGAAATGCGTCCGGGTCCACAGCTTCCCCATCCTTTGCAACGGAGAAGTGCAGGTGGGCGCCCTGGGCGGCCTCCGCCGCGGCGGTGGTTCCCACTGCGCCGATGGTCTGCCCGGCGGACACCGTGTCGCCCGTCTCCACGGCGGGCTCCGCCTGGAGATTGGCATAGGTGGTCTCATAGCCGCCGCTGTGCTGGATCACCACGGTGGTGCCCATCAGGGGATCGTCGGTGATGGAGGAGACCGTCCCGGCGCAGGCGGCCAGGACGGCATCGCCTTCCGCCGCGGCGATATCCACCCCGTCGTGGGTCCGCCAGTCGTCCAGCGTCTCATTGTACAGCAGCTGGTCCACGGAGAATGCCGTCAGCACCTCTCCCTGGATGGGCAGGACCACCACATGGGGCTCCTCTGCCACCACGGGCGTGTCATCCACCGGGATGGTCACCTCCGGCATGACGACGGGCTCCGTCTCCTCCTCCGGTTCCTCCGGAGGCACGGTCTCCACCACCGGTTCGTGCTCCGGCAGGTCCTCCACCGGTGCGGAGGCTGCCGTGTCCGGGCCGGTGGGCGCTTCCGTCTGGGCCGGTTCCCCAAACAGCAGAAAGTAGCCGCCCACGCCCACCGCCAGGACGCACAGGGCTAGGACCGCGTAAAAGCCTGGCCCGCCCAGCAGGGATTTGACTTTATTTGCCATGTATCATACCTCCCTCGATCTTGGGTCTGAGGGAAGTATGGGCAGGATTTCCAGGAATTATACAAAAAGAGACCGCTGGAAAGCGGTCTCTTTTCTCTCAGAAATTGGTCACTTCACGATCAGCGTCTTGCCGTCCATCTCCTCTGGACAGGCCAGGCCCATCACGTCCAGCATGGTGGGGGCAATGTCCGCCAAGCGGCCGTTGGGGCGCAGCTCGGTCCCCGCGCCGCAGAGAATGAAAGGTACGGGATTGGTGGTATGGGCGGTCATAGGGCTGCCATCCGGCTCCGCCATCTGCTCGGCGTTGCCGTGGTCGGCGGTGATCATGGCGATGCCGCCCATCTTCAGTGTGGCGTCCACCACCCGGCCCACGCAGCTGTCTACGGTCTCCACGGCCTTCACCGCCGCGTCATAGACGCCGGTGTGGCCCACCATGTCGCAGTTGGCAAAGTTCAGAATGATCACGTCATAGGCGCCGGACTCAATGCGCTCCACGCACTTGTCCGTCACCTCCGCCGCGCTCATCTCCGGCTGCTTATCGTAGGTGGCCACCTTGGGGGAGGGCACCAGTACCCGGTCCTCACCGGGAAACACAGTCTCAGACCCGCCGTTGAAGAAGAAGGTCACATGGGCGTACTTCTCCGTCTCCGCGATCCGCAGCTGGGTCATGCCCATCTGGCTGAGATACTCCCCCAGGCCATTGCGCACCGTCACCCGGGGGAAGGCCACCTCCACATTGGGCATGGAGGCGTCGTACTCTGTGTTGCACACGAAGGTCACGGGGAAAAACTGGCGGGTGAAGCCGTCGAACTCCGGGTCCACCAGGGTCCGGGTGATCTCCCGGGCCCGGTCGGGCCGGAAGTTGAAGAAGATCACGCTGTCATTGTCGGAGATGGTGCCCTCGGCATCACAGACCACGGGTTCCACGAATTCGTCGGTGACGCCCCGGTCATAGGACTCCCGTACCGCGGCCACCGGGTCTGGATTCTGCACGGCGCCCTCGCCGTACACCATGGCGTCGTAAGCCGCCTCCACCCGGTCCCAGCGCTTGTCCCGGTCCATGGCATAGTACCGGCCCATGACCGTGGCGATCTTGCCCACGCCGATCTCCCGGCACTGTGCCACGGTCTGCGCCACAAAGTCTGCGCCGGAGGTGGGGGATACGTCCCGCCCATCCAGAAAGGCGTGGAGATACACATGCTCCAGGCCCCTTCGCTTCGCCAGCCGCAGCAGGGCGAACAGGTGCTCCAGGTGGGAGTGGACGCCGCCGTCGGACAGCAGGCCCATCAGGTGCAGGGACGTGCCCTTCTCCAGGCAGGCGTCCATGGCGTGCCGGTAGGCGGGATTTTCATCAAAGCTCCCGTCGGCAATGGCTTTGGTGATCCGGGGCAGGTCCTGGAACACCACCCGGCCGGCGCCGATGTTGGTGTGGCCCACCTCGCTGTTGCCCATCTGCCCGTCCGGCAGGCCCACGTCCAGGCCGGAGGCCCGGAGCGTGGTGTGGGCATACTCCCGGAAAAACTGGTCCAGCCGGGGCGTGGCGGCGGCGCGGATGGCGTTGCCCTCCGTCTCCTGCCGCAGGCCGAAGCCGTCCATGATGATGAGGGTTGTTGGTGTTTTGTTCATTGAAATCTCGTCTCGCTCGCTTTCTCACAAAACCGCTCTGCCGGAGCTCACTCCTGGTTGGCTGCGTTGATGATGTCCACGAACTGGTCGGGCTTCAGGGCGGCACCGCCGATCAGGCCGCCGTCGATGTCCGGCTGGGCCAGCAGCTCCGCCGCGTTCTTGGGGTTCATGGAGCCGCCGTACTGGATGGTGACGCTGCGGGCCACCCGGGCGCCGTACAGGCTGCGGATGGTGGCACGGATGTTGGTGCAGACCTCGCCGGCCTGCTCGGCAGTTGCGGTCTTGCCGGTACCGATGGCCCAGATGGGCTCATAGGCGATGATGCAGCGGCGCAGCTTGTCGGCGGGCACGCCGTACAGGGCGCTCTTCACCTGAAGGGCAATCCACTCGTCGGTGATGCCGGTCTCCCGCTGCTCCAGGCTCTCGCCCACGCAGATGATGGGGTTCATGCCGGCGTTCAGCACGGCGTGGACCTTCTTGTTGACGGTGGTATCGGTCTCGCAGAAATACTGCCGCCGCTCGCTGTGGCCCACGATGACGTACTTCACGCCCAGATCCTTCAGCATGTCGGCGGAGATCTCGCCGGTGTAGGCGCCCTTCTCCTCAAAGTACACGTTCTCGGCGCCCACGGAGATCCGCAGGTCCTTGAACGCCTTGGCGGCGGTCTGAATGTTGCAGGCAGGGACACAGATCAGGGTGTCGCACCACTTGGCCCGGGGCATGATCTTCTTCAGCTCCTCGGCGAATTTCTTCGTCTCAGTGGCGGTCATGTTCATTTTCCAGTTTCCGGCGATAACCGTTTTGCGATATCTGCGATTCATGGTGATCTCTTCTCCTTTATGTCTTCATCTATCCGCAATCGCGTTCTCCGCGATCTGATGCGCAGGTTTTGGCCGTTTCCAGGGCATTTTCCCCGAAAGGCCCTTTTTTTTATACAGAATTCCAGCCCGTTTGTCAAGTCAAATGAAGCGCGTTTGGGGACGGATTCGGCGCGGCCGCCGCAAGCGGCCGCAACATTCAAATTCATTTTCGCCTCAGGGCGCGCGTGGCGAAAATACTTTGCCTCAGCCGCCCTGGGCGGTGTCACCAGTCCGCAGATTGGTGAGGAGGAATGTAAAGGGGGGACACAGTCCCCCTCTTTAAGCATCCGGGAGGCAGGCCACGCGGGGCAGCTCTTTGCCCTCCAAAAATTCCAGCGGCGCGATTGACGGCTCCGGGAGGAACCGGGAAACGCAATGCCGCAACGGTGGATCGGCGGCACAGCAGCTCACTGATCAAGGAGGCAGGCCACGCCGGGCAGTTCCTTACCCTCCAGGAATTCCAGGGAGGCCCCGCCGCCGGTGGAGATGTGGGTCATCTTGTCGGCGTAGCCCAGCTGCTCCACAGCCGCCGCGCTGTCGCCGCCGCCGATGATGGTGATGGCGTCCGTACGGCTCAGGGCCTCGGCCACAGCCTCAGTACCCTTGGCGAAGGCCGGGAACTCAAAGACGCCCATGGGGCCGTTCCAGATGACGGTGCCCGCGTCCGCCACGGCGCCGCAGTACAGCTTCATCGTCTCCGGACCGATATCCAGGCCCTGCCAGCCGTCGGGGATCTCCCCGGCCTTCACCACCTGACTCTTGGCGTCGGGGGCGAAGGCGTCCGCGCAGACGGTGTCCACCGGCAGCAGCAGCTTTACGCCCTTCTCCTTTGCCTTCTCCACCATCTCATTGGCGTAGCTCTCCCAGTCGGCCTCCAGCAGGCTGTCGCCCACCTTGCCGCCCTGGGCGGCGGAGAACGTATAGGCCATGCCGCCGCCGATGATGATGGTATCGGCGATGTTCAGCAGGTTGTTGATGACGCCGATCTTGGAGGAGACCTTGCTGCCGCCCAGGATGGCCACCAGAGGCCGCTTGGGGTCGGCGATGGCACCGCCCAGGAACTCCAGCTCCTTCTGGATCAGGAAGCCGGAGACGGCGGGCAGGTACGCCGCCACGCCGGCGGTGGAGGCGTGGGCCCGGTGCACGGCACCGAAGGCGTCGGACACATACAGATCCGCCATGTCGGCCAGCTTCCTGGCCAGCTCCGGGTCATTCTTGGTCTCGCCGGGCTCAAAGCGGGTGTTCTCCAGCAGCAGGATCTGTCCCGGCTGCAGGGCGGCCGCCTTGGCCTGGGCGTCGGGGCCCACCACGTCATGGGCGAAAATCACTTCCCGGCCCAGCAGCTGGCTGAGGCGCTTCGCCACCGGGGCCAGGCTCAACTTGGGGTCTGGGCCGTTCTTGGGCTTGCCCAGGTGGGAGCAGGCGATGACCGCCGCCCCATTCTCCAGCAGATACTGGATGGTGGGCAGCGCCGCCACGATGCGCTTGTCACTGGTGATGGCGCCAGTCTCTTTGTCCTGGGGCACGTTGAAGTCACAGCGGAGCAGGACCTTTTTGCCCCGCACCTCCACATCCCGGACCGTCTTTTTATGGGTATTCATCTGAGATGTCCTCCTATCTGATCTCGTTCCATTGGATTCCTCATGATTCATTCCAACGCAGCCGAAGCCGCAGAGGCGTTCGGCGGCGGTGTCAGCGCGTTCAGGGACTAGTATGGACCGAAGGATGAAAATTCACCCCCGGCCGTCCCCCCGCAATGCAAGGCCGCTCCGCGCCCTGCAAAAGCAGCCGGGCCTCCCCAGCGGAATCGGCGCCGCCCGGCGGGGCTCAGCCCCAGGCCATCTCGCCGGTTCCCAGCAGGCCCGGAAAGCCGTTCTGCCGCAGCGCCTCGTAGACGCAGACGGCCACGGTGTTGCTCAGGTTCAGGCTGCGGGCCTCGCTGACCATGGGCAGGCGGACGCAGCGGTCCCGGTACCGCTCCCGGAGAGCCAGAGGCAGCCCGGCGGTCTCCTTGCCGAAGAACAGCCAGCTGTCGGCGGTGAACCGGGCCTCCTGATAGGACCGGGGCGCCTTGGTGGTGGTGAGCCACAGGTCCCGCTCCGCCTCGGGGCGGCGGCGGAAAAAGTCCTCCAGATTCTCGTAATCAAAAACCTCCACCAGGTTCCAGTAGTCCAGGCCAGCGCGGCGAACGGCCTTCTCCGAGATGTCGAAGCCCAGGGGGCGGATCAGGTGCAGCTGGCTGCCGGTGGCGGCGCAGGTGCGGGCGACATTGCCGCAGTTCTGTGGGATCTCCGGCTCCACCAGTACGATATGAAGCATAGACAGCTGTCCCCCTCTTTTCATGCAGTCAAAACACATTGTACCGCGTCGCCCCGGCAAATTCAACTGTAATGTGTGAAGAAAACCGGATTTTTAGAAAAAATCACGACAAATCCGGCTGGATTTCTGCAAAATGCCGGAAATGATAGAAGGAGGGGGCGCCGCAGGAGCGGATCTGTTGTCTCCCACAAAAAAACGTCCCTGTACAAGAAAAATCTGGAGGAAATTTCTTTTATAAATTCGCCGGAAATACTGGATTTTCCCAAGATATTTGTTATAATAAAAAATACGAACGAACAAGGAGGAGAAAACCCATGGATTTTCCGCAGCGCGCCGTGTTTTTTCTGGAAGAGGACTCCTCCCTCCCGGCGCACTCCAAACCGCTGATGCTGGAAGCCGTGTTATTTTGCCCGATCCTAAAATGGATGAGTGACAAGCTGTTGGCCGACGGCGTGCAGCGGTTTTTTGCTGTCTCCAGCCCCCGCTTTGCCCAGGAGGTCCGCGCCTGCTTCCCGGAGGACGCAGACGTGACCATCTCTGAGCAGCACAGCGAGCTGCTGGACTTTTTGAACACGCCGGACCCGGTGGCCGTGTTTGTCCGGGCCGCCCTTCCCATGGAGGAGGCGGGCCCCGGCTTTGTCTACGGCGCCGCCGGCTACGAGCTCCAGGCGGTCTGGCAGGAGAAGATGACCAATGCCGTCTCCGCGGCGGAGCTGATCCCCGGCTGGGTGCCGGTTTTCAGTCTGGAGACCGTGGCCGAGCTGGAGCCCCTGCTCCGGGAGCGGATCGTCCGGCGGCACATCCGTGCCGGCGTCCGGGTGCTGGACCCGAACGCGGTGTATATCGACCCCCGGGTCACCATCGGCCGGGAGACCATGCTCCTGCCCGGCACCATCCTGCGGGGGGAGACCGCCGTCGGCTGCGGCTGCACCATCGGTCCCAATGCCGTGGTGCGGGATTGCGTCATCGGCGATGAGACAGAGATCAATGCCTCCCAGGTGAACGAGAGCACCATCGGCAGCCGCACCCACGTGGGGCCCTTTGCCTACGTGCGCCCCGGCTGCGCCATCGGGGACGACATCAAGGTGGGCGACTTTGTGGAGGTGAAGAACTCCGCCATCGGTGACGGCACCAAAATCTCCCACCTGACCTATGTGGGGGACAGCGACGTGGGCCGCAAGGTCAACTTCGGCTGCGGCACCGTCACCACCAACTATGACGGCGTGAAGAAGTACCGCTGCACCATTGAGGACGGCGCCTTCATCGGCTGCAACACCAATCTGGTGGCGCCGGTGACTGTGGGCGCGGGTTCCTATATCGCGGCGGGTGCCACCATCACCAAGGATGTGCCCGCGGACGCGCTGGCCGTGGCCAGGGCCAAGCAGGAGAACAAGGAGGGGTGGGCCAAACGGCGGCGGAAGCTGTACGGGCAGGAGCACTGATGCTCCTTCGGCTGATCGATCCTACTGACAGAAACCAAGAACATTCAGAACATAGAAAGAGGGCGTTCAAACAATGATTTCTCACGGCAAGGACATCAAGGTGTTTTCCGGCAACGCGAATCCGAAGCTGGCGGAGGAGATCTGCAAGTTGATGGGAACCAAACTGGGCGAGGCGGAGGTCGGTACCTTCTCCGACGGGGAGATCTTCGTCTCCCTGTACGAGACGGTCCGCGGCAGCGACGTGTTCGTGGTCCAGTCCACCTGCACCCCGGTGAACAACAATCTCATGGAGCTGCTCATCATGATCGACGCGCTGAAGCGCGCCTCCGCCGGCCGCATCACCGCGGTCATCCCCTACTACGGCTATGCCCGGCAGGACCGCAAGGCCAAGGCCCGTGACCCCATCACCGCCAAGCTGGTGGCCAACATGCTCACCGCCGCGGGCGCGGACCGGGTGCTGACCATGGACCTGCACGCCTCCCAGATCCAGGGCTTCTTCGACATTCCTGTGGACAATCTGGCGGGCAACCCCATCTTTGTGGACTACTACGCCAAGAAGTACGGCTCCGAGTGCGAGAACATGATGGTGGTCTCTCCCGACGTGGGCTCTGTGTCCCGGGCCCGGGCCTTTGCCCAGAAGCTGCACATGAATCTGGCCATCGTGGACAAGCGCCGGCAGAAGGCCAACAGCTGCGAGGTCATGAACGTCATCGGCGACGTGCGGGACAAGGACTGCATCCTCTTCGACGACATGGTGGACACCGGCGGCAGCCTGTGCAACGCCGCCAAGGCCCTGATCGAGGTGGGCGGCGCCAAGAGCGTCCAGGCCTGCGCCTCCCACGGCGTGCTCTCCGGCCCGGCCATTGACCGGATCAACGACAGCGTCATCACCGAGCTGGCCCTGCTGGACACCATCCCCGCCATTGATCCCAAAAAGAGCAGCAAGATCAAATACCTGCAGGTGGCCCCCATGTTTGCAGAGGCCATCGAGCGTATCTACCAGGAGATCTCCATCTCCAAGCTGTTCCGCTGAGAAGCGGCGGAGCTCCGGCATTTCTGCGTATCAATAATGGACTGGTCAAGGCGGGGAAGGGAACTTTCCCGCCTTGGCTGACGTTGCAAAGGAGTTTTTTTCATGCTGTTAGGCGCCAAATCCGCCGCCGTGGACTGGCTGGTGGTGGGCCTGGGAAATCCCGGGGCCAAGTATGAGCACACCCGCCACAACATGGGCTTTCTCACCGTGGACCTGCTGGCGGAGCAGGCGGGGGTGAAGCTGAACAAGGTCAAGTTCAAATCCGCCTATAACATCATCCCCTTCGCCGGGGCCAAGTGCCTGGTGATGAAGCCCCAGACGTATATGAACCTCTCCGGCGAGGCGGTGCGGGAGGCGGTGCAGTTCTACAAGATCCCTGCCGACCACGTGCTGGTGATCTATGACGATGTGTCATTGCCGGTGGGGAAGCTGCGGGTGCGGCCCACCGGCTCCGCCGGGGGGCACAACGGCATCAAGAACATCATTGCCCACCTGGGGACCCAGGACTTCCCCCGGATTAAGATCGGCACCGGCGCGCCGGGCGAAGGGGGCGACATGATCGACTGGGTCATCGGCGTGCCCTCCCAGGCGGAGCGGAAGGTGTTGGTGGAGAGCTTCCGCCGGGCCATCGACGCGGCGGAATGTATCATTGAACATGGCTGTCAGAAGGCCATGAATGACTTCAATTGAATGAGGGCCGTCCAATGGGGCGGCTCGCCGCGCCTCTTTTTGCCGCCGGGCATGGCGCCCGGTAAAGGGGAATACACTAAGGACGGATCCATTTTCCCGGATCGTGCCGGTGGATATGACCTGGGTGGGAGAATCATGTCCATCCGCTTTACAGCCCCTGCCTCCAAACAGGCGCCGGGCGGAGAACGCCCACCGGGCCATGCGCCCGGAAGCAGCCCGGCGCCCAGAGAGTCTTCCCAATTTTTCATGTTGACAAGGACCACATCCTATGGAACAGTTTCTGAGACAATTGCAGACTATCCCCGAGGCGGCGGAGCTGATCCGCCGGGTGGAGGAGGGCGGCTGTCCCGCGGCGGTCAGCGGCCTCCAGCCGGTGCAGCGGGCCTGCGTGGGCGCGGCGGTGGCGGCAGCCTGCGGCCGTCCGGCGGTGTTCCTCTGCGGGGACGAGCGGGAGGTCCAGGTCCTCTCCGCTGATCTGGAGACCCTGACGGGCCGCCGCCCCGTGACCCTGCTGGGCCGGGAGTGGCAGTTCCGCCCCGGGGCCGTGGGTTCTCGGGACTGGGAGCGGAGCCGTCTGGCGGCGCTGTACGCCCTGGCCCAGGGGGACGCGCCGGTGGTGGTGGCCACCGCGGACGGCCTCATGGCCCGGACCCTGCCGCCGGAGACCCTGCGATCCCTGGCCATCACCCTGGAGGTGGGGGGGCAGGCAGAGCTGGGCGCGCTGGCGGAGCAACTGCTCTCCGCCGGGTATACCCGTTGTGAGCAGGTGGAGGGCGTGGGCCAGTTCGCCCTGCGGGGCGGCATTCTGGACGTGTTCTCTCCCCTGATGGACCAGCCGGTGCGGTGCGAGTTTTTTGACGATGAGATCGACTCCATGGGCGCCTTCGACCCCGGCACCCAGCGGCGGACCCGGAACGTGTCCTCCGCCCGGATCCTGCCGGCGGCGGAGGTGCTGCCCCACTGCGCCCCCGGAGGCCTGCCCGGTCTTGCGGACCAGCTGACCGCCCTGGCGGAGAAGCTGGCGAAAAAGCAGAAGACGGAGGCCATCGTCCAGACGTTGCGGGAGGACGCGGAGCGGCTGCGCAGCGGCGCGGCCCCGGGGGCGGCGGACCGGTATCTGGCAGCCATCTATCCGACTGTCACCGCCGGGGTCCACTACCTGCCTCCGGACGCGGTGGTGTTCCTCAGTGAGAGCGGCCGGGTGGACGAGCGGGTGAAGAACACGGTCCTCCAGCAGAAGCAGGACGTGGAGGCGCTGCTGTCCGCCGGGGTGCTGGCGGGGGAGTACGCCCATCTGACCCTCACCGCCGAGGAACTGTACGCCGCGCTGGAGGACTTCCCCGTGATCCTGGAGGACTCTCTGCCCACCTCCCGGCACCCCCTGCGGCCCCGGGGCCTCCTGACCATGAATGCCAAACAGCTCAGCTCCTACGGCGGCAGCCTGGAGACCGCCGTCACGGATCTGGAGCACTACCGCTCCTCCGGCAGCGCGGTGCTGGTGCTCTGCGGTGGGGAGACCCGGGCGAAGAATCTCCACCGGCTGCTGGAGGAGAAGGGCATCCCGGCCACCCTGGATCTAAGCGGCGCCGCCATGCCTGCGGCGGGGGAGGTGCGCCTCTCCCTGGGGGCCCTGTCCGCTGGCAGCGAGTGGCCGGCGCTGAAGCTGGCGGTGCTGACAGAGGGCCAGCTGACGGCCCCGGCCATGCGCAAGCGCCAGCGGGTGAAGAAGGACTCCAACCGGCAGAAGCTCCAGTCCTACACCGACCTGTCCCCCGGAGACCTGGTGGTCCATGAGCACCACGGCGTGGGCCGGTTCGTGGGCATCCAGCGGATGCCGGTGGACGGCGTGGAGAAGGACTACATCAAGATCGACTACGCCGGCGGGGACTGCCTGTACGTCCCCGTGACCCAGCTGGATCTGGTGAGCAAGTACATCGGCGGAGGCGAGGACACCGAGCGCACCAAGCTCAATAAGCTGGGGGGCGCCGAGTGGACCCGGCAGAAAACCAAGGCCAAGAAGGCCGCCAAGGATCTGGCCAGGGGCCTCATCGCGCTGTATGCCGAGCGGCAGAAGCGGCCGGGCTTCGCCTTCTCCCCGGACTCCCCCTGGCAGCGGGAATTTGAGGAGTCCTTTGACTACACCGAAACCGACGACCAGCTGCGGTGCATCGCGGAGATCAAGGCGGACATGGAGAAGCCACGGCCTATGGACCGGCTGCTATGCGGCGACGTGGGCTACGGCAAGACGGAGGTGGCACTCCGGGCCGTGATGAAGTGCATCCTGGACGGGAAGCAGGCCGCCATCCTGGTGCCTACCACCGTCCTGGCCCAGCAGCATTACGCCACCGCTGTCAGCCGGTTCCGGGACTTTCCGGTGAAGATCGAGGTGCTGTCCCGCTTCACCCCCGCCAGGGAGCAGAAGCGGATCCTGGAGGCCGCCAAAAACGGCGGCGTGGACCTGCTGATCGGCACGCACAAGCTGCTTCAGAAAAACATGGCGTTCAAAGACCTGGGCCTGCTGGTGATCGACGAGGAACAGCGGTTCGGCGTCACCCACAAGGAGCGGCTGAAGGAGATGAGCCGCCAGGTGGACGTGCTGACCCTCTCCGCCACCCCCATTCCCCGGACGCTGAACATGGCACTTTCGGGCCTGCGGGACATGTCCACCCTGGAGGAGCCCCCGGCGGACCGGCAGCCGGTGCAGACCTATGTGCTGGAGCACGACTGGGCCATCATTGAGGATGCCGTCCGCCGGGAGCTGGGCCGGGGCGGCCAGGTATACTACCTCCACAACCGGGTGGAGAGCATCGACGCCACCGCCGCCCGGCTCCAGAAGATGCTGGGGCCGGAGGTCCGCATCGTCACCGGCCACGGGAAGATGACGGAGCAGGAGCTGTCCTCCGTCATGCAGGCCATGGTGGACGGGGAGGCGGATATGCTGGTGTGCACCACCATCATCGAGACCGGCATCGACATCCCCAATGTGAACACCCTCATCATCGAGGACGCGGACAAGATGGGGCTGGCCCAGCTCCACCAGATCCGGGGCCGCATCGGCCGCAGCGCCCGGCGGGCCTACGCCTATCTCACCTACCGCCGGGGCAAGGTGCTGCAGGAGACCGCCGCCAAGCGGTTGGCGGCCATCCGGGAGTATGTGGAGTTCGGCTCTGGCTTCAAGATCGCCATGCGGGATCTGGAGATCCGGGGCGCGGGGAACCTGCTGGGGCCGGAGCAGTCCGGGTATCTCATGAGCGTAGGCTACGACCTGTACCTGAAGCTGCTGGAGGAGGCCGTCCTGGAGGAGCGTGGCGAGGAGAAGCGGATCGAGACGGAGTGTGCCGCCGACCTGACGGTGAACGCCCATATCCCGGACCGGTACGTCCCCTCGGCGGAACAGCGGATGGACCTGTACCGCCGCATCGCCGCCATCCGCACGGACGAGGACGCCTCGGATCTGCTGGACGAGATGCTGGACCGCTACGGCGAGGCGCCCAAGTCCGTTCTGGCCCTGCTGGACGTGGCCCTGCTGCGTTCTGCCGCGGCCAAAGCCGGCGTGTCCGATATCTCCCAGAAGGGCAGCCTCCTGCGGCTGCAGCTGGGAGTGTTCCACCCACAGGCCCTGGTGGCGGTGTGCGGCCACGCCAAGTACCGCCAGCGGCTGACGCTGGCGGCGGGGGAGATCCCCGCCCTCACCCTGAAGCTCAAGCCCGGGGAGGATGTGCTGGAGGCCGCCCGGGACCTGGTGGAGGACCTGAAGCTGGCCGCGGAGGAGGCCGCGGGCGGGACCCCGTAAGTTTCATCATGTTTTTGCCATGCCCCGCATAGGATGGTGGCGGTGGGACGTCCCCCGCCTGTCCTGTGCGGGGCGTTTCCACGGAATCTGCGAGGAATGACAAAGGAGAACCGTGATGAAACGATGCATCGCTTTTTGCCTGGCCCTGGGGGCCGCCCTCTCTCTCACCGCCTGCGGGGGCGGAGACACAGAGGGGGGACTTCTCTGCGAGGCGTCCGGCATCCGTCCGGACACTGTGCTGCTGTCCGTGGACGGGCGGGACGTGTCCGCCCAGCGATACCTCTACTGGCTGGCCTACGCCTGCGACTACATCGCCGACTACTACGACAGCGGGGAGGGGATCCAGTGGGGGGACACTGTCTCCGGCCAGAGCCTGGAGGATTACGCCAAGGACCAGGCGCTGCAGAACGCCGCCCTGTACGCCACAGTGGAGACCTGGGCGGAGGATTACGGCTGCACCCTCACCGACGAGGACCGGACCGCCATGGACCGGGAGTGGGCGGCCCGGGCGGCCCAGTACGGCGGGGAGGAGGCCTATTTGGCTGTGCTGGCCCGCATGGGGCTGGACCGGGCGGAAGCGGAGGCCATCTCCGGGGACTACTATCTCTACGAGCACCTGTACGACCTCTACTGCACGGAGGGCAGCGAGCTGGCCCCTGCGGAGCATGACCTGGAGACCTTTGCCCAGGAGCAGGGCTACCTCACCGTGGACCACATCTGGCTCTCCACCGCCGCTGTGGACCCGGCGGACGCGGAGGCCGTGGCCGCCTGCCGGGCCAAGGCGGAGGAGGCCTTTTCCAAGCTGAACGGCAGCGCGGACCCTGCCCACGACTTTGCCGTCCTGGCCGCCACTTACAGCGATGAGACGGACCGGGACCAGCATCCGTCCGGATACACCTTCACTGTGGGGGACGGCACGCTGCCCGCCGCCTGCGAGGAGGCGGCCCAGGCCCTGGAGGAGGGCCAGTTCAGCGGCGTGGTGGAGGCGGATGACGGCTTCTACCTGATTCTGCGCAAGCCCGTGGACCTGGAGGCCGTGGCCCCGGACTACTTCGACGCCCTGCTCCAGGCTGCGGCGGACAGCGCGGACATCTCCACCACCCGCACCTATGCGGACCTGGATGTGAGCCGGTTTTACGACGAGCTCATCGCCGCCCGGGCGGAGCTGGATGCCTCCGGCGGAGAGGTTGCCTGATGGGTGTTTGTGCCAATTTTGGCAAAATGACGAAATTCGCAGAGGTTTTGATAAAGTTTTAACAAATTTTCGAATTTCACAGAAATTTGCATTGACGGGGCAGGAAAAACCCAGTATAATCAAGTCAGCAAGCGGTTGGTGTATGAGCATTTGTCAAAAATTTGGCAATCATGTTTTTCTTTTGACAAACTCTCGCCGCCACCCTCAACTTGTGATTGGCGTCTGCGGCAGCGCCTGACGAAGAGCCGTCGGAGCTGCCAATCCCATATTTTTATAAAAACGGAGGAAGATCATGAAAGAGCTCTATGTTGTGAATTGCTGCAGAACCGCGATTGGTTCCTTTGGCGGCGCGCTGAAGAACACCCCTGCCGTCGATCTGGGTGCCATCGTCATCAAAGAGGCTCTGAACCGTGCCGGCGTGAAGCCCGAGCAGGTGGATGAGGTCATGTTTGGCTGCATCCTGACCGCCGCCCAGGGCCAGAACGTGGCCCGCCAGGCCTCCATCAAGGCCGGCATCCCCTATTCCGTCCCCGCTTACACCGTGGGCATGGTCTGCGGCTCCGGCATGAAGTCCATGATCGAGGGCGCCCGCTCCATCCTGGCCGGCGACGCCGACGTGGTTGTCTGCGGCGGCACTGAGAACATGAGCGCCGCTCCCTACGCCGTTCCCACCGGCCGCTACGGCGCCCGGATGGGTCACACCCAGATGATCGACACCATGATCAAGGACGGCCTGTGGGACGCCTACAACAACTATCACATGGGCACCACCGCTGAGAACATCGCGGACATCTGGGGCATCACCCGCAAGGAGATGGACGAGTTCGCCGCCTCCTCCCAGCAGAAGACCGAGGCCGCCCAGAAGGCTGGCAAGTTCGAGGCTGAGATCGTCCCTGTGCCCGTGAAGGTCAAGAAGGACATCGTGGAGTTCAAGGTGGACGAGTTCCCCCGTGCCGGCGTGACCGCCGAGGGCATCTCCAAGCTGAAGGGCGCCTTCCCCGTGGGGCCCGAGTCCCCCAATCCCCAGGTGGTCCACACCTTTGAGCCCACCGGCATCCAGGAGACCGACGACAAGGGTCAGCAGCGCGTGACTGCCGCCAACGCCTCCGGCATCAACGACGGCGCCGCCGCACTGGTGCTGGCCTCCGGTGAGGCTGTGGAGAAGTACGGCCTGAAGCCCATGGCCAAGCTGATCGGCTGGGGCCAGGGCGGCGTGGATCCCAAGATCATGGGCGTCGGCCCCGTGCCCGCCTCCCGTCAGGCCATGACCAAGGCCGGCGTGACCATCGACGATATCGACCTGGTGGAGGCCAACGAGGCGTTCGCCGCCCAGTCCATCGCCGTGGCCCGTGAGCTGGGCTTTGACATGAGCAAGGTCAACGTCAACGGCGGCGCCATCTCCCTGGGCCACCCCGTCGGCGCGTCCGGTGCCCGGATCATCGTGACCCTGCTGCACGAGATGCAGAAGCGGCCCGAGGCCAAGAAGGGCCTGGCTACCCTGTGCATCGGCGGCGGCATGGGCGTTGCCACCGTGTTCGAGAAGTGCTGAATTGATCTTCCGGCAGAGCACCGTCTCCGCTGGATGTGAAAAGGCGTCCCCGGCCATTAGCCGGGGGCGCCTCTTTTTTTGTGCCGGGAAGCGGCGTGCCGCAGGGCCGCCATCCAGCAGAACGGCAGGAGGACGAGGGTATAAAAGCGCCTGGAGGCGGCCTGAGAGGATGCCCAAGCAGTTTGCGGATCGCACATCAGCCGGAGTTTTTGCAGGGACCGCGCTATGAAAGGCACCTGGCAGCCGCTGGAATGCGGTGGAACGGATAAGAAGGCCGCTGTAAGCCGAAAACTGGCTTACAGCGGCTGACTTGGCACCCCTGACCAGACTCTAACTGGTGGCCTACCGCTTAGGAGAAGGCCCGGCGTGGTTGTGACGGGCACTCACAACACCTCAAGAACCCTTGCAAACACTCACTTTTTTCAAATCCCATCACTCACAATTTGCCACGTTTTCTTGCTAATCACGGCCATTTTTTAGGGCCGCAATTAGCAAGCAATTAGCAAGCGGGCAAAAAATCGCTTGACGGTTCAGCGTTCAATGCTTCTCATCTTTGCAACACTAATGGTAATCAATTCAAATATCGCCGGTTTTGTAGGTGTTGCAGTCCTCATAGACTTTGTGTGATCTCGTATTTCTCGGTAATTCTAACTTCCATAAAAAATTGTTTCTTGCAAAAAGAAAAACACCAACCATTTCTGATTGATGTTTTCGCTCAAAGCATATTTAGTTGTTAATCAAATTCATACAGACCTTTGCTATAACACATCCAATCCAAATAAACAACATAATCAAGGCGTCCTTTGCCTTTTTTCTGTTTGATTTGTTTTTGGTTTGTTATTTTGGCTTTGTATGCTTTGTTATTAGGGGTATGCTGGTTTGCATAATCATCTAACTGCTGTTTAGTGTGGGTTTTACCCGACATGCCCTTGTTTCGAGCCATAGTGCTTACCTCCTTTCTTCGTAGAAAATCTTACCAATGATTGTATAACGAAACGGTCGGTTACCGAGAACCCTTTTTGAACCCTACTGCAAAAAACACGAGCATTTTTGCTCCAGTCTACGGCCTGACACAGTTCTTTCTTCAAGATAGCGTCCAGCCATAAGCGGGTGCTACGTCCGTTTCCTTCACGAAAAGGATGGGCCACGTTCATTTCAACATACTTGGCAATAATCTCATCAAACGTGGATTGCGGCATCCTGCTGATGTTTTCCAGGGCCGGGGTAAGATAGAGGACAGGGGCAAAACGGAAACCGCCCTTGGCGATGTTCACTGTGCGAACCTGTCCCGCAAAGTCGTATATTTCATCAAACAGATATTTATGGATTTGGGAAAGTCCCCGGAACGTACCGACTTCAAAGGTGTCCAGCAGGTCCTGCTGAAACATCTCCAGTGCTTTTGTCTTGCTGATCCGTTCCTCCGCCTTTGCCAGTTCAGTGGAGTCGGTGATACCCAGCTTATTCTCCAATGCCATAAACGACACCCCCCGTATTAGCAACGGATTTTATGTCCATATTATACCACAAATTAGCTTTCCGGGCAATCAAAGAGTGCCGAACACAACTATGTAAAAACGGACAGGAATGGTACTCATTCCTGTCCGTCTCTATTATGCGATTCTTCCTGCAAGGGCTGTCAAAAGCGCCGCCATATCCGGGGATTCTGTAAGGAGTTTGAGAAGCAACTGCTGTTTGGCTGCTGCGTCAAGGTTTTGAAGCGGGTCTGGTGCCGGGGGCTGCTGTTCCACGGGAGACTCGGTCACCGCTGCGGTTTCTGCTGTGCTGCCACCCCCATAAAACTCTTTCTGGAATCTTGCGGCGTTTATACGACGGTCATCGTCTAAGATATGGGCATACCGTTCCGTGACCATTGTGGCCTGTGCGTGGCCGGTGTCACCCTGAACGGCTTTAATATCGCCACCGCTGAGTTTAAGTTTGTAGGTCGTGCTGGTGTGCCTGAGACTATGAAATACTACCTTGGGGAGATTGTTGTCCGCGATGAGTTTGCCAAAGGCCCGATTGATGTAATTTGCTTCGGTAGGGGTCCCCTGGGTAGTGGCGAATACAAGGTCATAATCTCTATATTCATCCCCTAGCAATTCTTTCAGTTCATCAATCGTTTTTCTGCGTTCTACCAGCATTTCCGCCACCGCCCTGGGCAGAAATACCTTCCGCACACTCGTCTTAGTTTTCGGCTCTTTCAGGGCCAGCACAGTGGAATTGCACCCTCGCATCGTGGGGAACTTAAACATGATACCTTTTTCCCCGATCTGTGCCAGTGATTCCCTAGAGATCCGCTGAAGTTCTTTGTCGATATAGATATAGGCGCAGTCATGGTCTATGCTGTCCTGGCTAATATCCACACAGCTCCATGTCAGGCCCAGCAGTTCCCCCATTCGCAAGGAACAGGCAAAGGCCAGATTGATCGCCAGGGAGAGGAATGGGTCATCGCAGAGGGATAACGCTTTCATCAGTGTTTGAGCGTCCCAAATATTCCGCTCATGCTTCTCGGCTTTGGGAACGGTGGCATTCTGAACGGGATTCCTTGCCATCAGCTCCCACTTTACTGCCTGATTGAACGCGTTCCGCAGGAGTTTGTGTATCTCCCGTATCGTATTGGGGGAGATAAGTTCCCCCTCGGGCTGCCCGTACCGGGGAACTGCTTTCACGGTTTGGAGGTCTTTATAGAATTTAGTTATCATTCTGGGGCTGATGTCATCCAGCTTCACATCTCCGATGATGGGCTTGATGTAGTTGCTGATCAGCGCCGTATGTCCATCAAAGGTAGAGGGAGCCCATGTGTTGACACCATAGAGGGATACATATTCGTCCAGAAAATCGGATAGGGTATCGGCACTGGGCGGGATGAACACTCCGGTGTCTAGCTGATGCTCAATTTCCGCTTTTCGCTTCTTGGCTTCCGCATGGGAGCCGCAGGTTTCCCATTTTTGGCGCTTGGCGCCATTGCTGTCCGTATAGGTATAAACAACGGAATATTTGGTTTTACGTTTAATGATAGACGCCACGGTTGTTCCTCCTTTCAGCTGGCAACTATGGTATGGCGATTTTGGGACTTATACCACGCTTCAAAGCTGTCCTTATAAATGCGGATCTTGTCATTCACTTTCACTGTGACAAACAAATCTCGCTTGTTCACCATGTTATAAACGCTGTTTCGGTGTATGCCCAGCAGTTTTGCCACATCGCTCACCGAAAGGGTTGCGTCCAACAGCTCTTGCGGTGCCGCGTCTTCTCGTTTCTTATAATGGGACTGTCCTTGATACCACGTCTCAAAGTTTTCCTTTAGAATGCGAGTTTGCCCATCGACCTTGAATGTCTCAAAGGGTGCATGGTTCTTTATCAGCTCATAGATGGAGCCAGGGTTCAGCCCGAGGATGTCAGCCGCCTCCGGGACGGTCAGAGACGCAGGGAGTAGTTGGCCTGGTTCCGGCCCGTTGACCTTTTTGTAGTGGAATTGACTGCCGTACCATTCCTCAAAGCTGTCCAGCATGATCCGCATTTTGCCGCCGACAAGAATAACTTTGAAGCGTCCCTGTTTTACAAGCCAATATGCCTCGACCTTTTTCATACCGAGCAGCCTCTGCATTTCGGGGACAGAGATGCTGGTTTTTCCCATATCGAAGTACCTCCTATGTAGATTTTGAGTCCTGGCCCATTGGTTGGTGTCAGAATATGTAGCTTACCAATGTAGCCAAGGCAAAAGCCTTGACTACATTGTAGCGGAGGGGTTTATTTGACTCAAATGTGCGATTGTGCTGGCTAATTTGAAATCGTACAGTTGACAATCACCCATTGTCCAGCCATTTATCAAAGCTGGCTTTGGAGATACGGAGCTGGTTCCCAATCTTGACGCTCCGAAAGAGATTCTTTTTGATAAGGATATATGCGGACGAACGGCTAATATCCAGGATCTCCATAATATCGTCCACGGAGTAGGCCCTTTTTTCGCTGTCAAAAGCAGGCGTTTTTTCTGTGTTGCGGGCGTTGAGTTCTGCCATGCGCTGCTCCATCAATTCATCAGTCATACCTCGTGCCTCCTTAATACCTGTCATCGCCCAGGCGTTTTTTCTTGTGAATGATACGATAATCGTAGCCGTCCCGGACGTGGCAGTACATACAAGATTCTTTAGCTTGTGTGTGGTTGATCCGCCTCACAATATGCTCGGGCGAACAAATGAACTGTCTAAGGCAGGTGCCACAAAGAGTCAGCACCATTTCGCCATGCATCTCATCACGCGGCTCATCGGCATACGACTTCTGTTCCTTCACGGCAAGATCATGCAGGCCGACGCTGATGCCAAGGGCCTCGTCAACATAGTCCATCACATCATCGTCCAAGCAGCCCACATAACTGCCAAGCCTGCTCTTATCAATCGTTCTGATCTGCTCCAGCATAACCATAGAGTTTTGGGGCAGGCCAAAGTATGGAGGGACACCGATATGGGTCGGCTGATGGAGCTTCTTCACCCTGGTCGTGATAGGGGCAATGATGATGGTCGGGCTGTGGCGATTCCCTATGTTGTTCTGGATCACAAGGACGGGGCGGTTGCCGCCCTGTTCAGAGCCGATCACCGGATCTAAATCAGCATAGTACACCTGGCCGCGCAGCACTTCATCTGGCAGTTCTCTATTCATAAGGACACCTCACCTTTATGTGATTTGCCCTTGCAGCCAAATACCCAATTACTTCCCAGGTAGTGTGCAAAACACATCTGACCGCCAATCCATCCAGAGTCTCCTATTATCATAGCTGGCGATTGGCCGTCCCCGTGTTGGCGGTCAGATATGTAATGCACACTATTTGTCCTCGACACCCCGTGTGCAGGCCGAAGCCTGGGAAGTCGTCAAGCGATGGCCTGCTCACCACCTCACGGGAGTTTCACCCCAACTGTCGTTCTGACAGAGCCGCCCCCATTGTTTGAGACTGTGGCTGGGCGGGAGTACCATTGTCATTCCGACTGTCATCGCCATGCCGGGGGCAACCCGACACTTACAAAGGGAATTCTCGCTCACCTCGGATGGGCTGGATGTTTTCGCAGACCTAATTTTCAGCAGGTCATGATTTCCAGCAGTCCGGGCCTCATGGCGTACCCTGTTGTGGTGGCTCATGCTTTCGCACATCGGAACTGATGTACTTGACGAATGGGTATTCGGTTATCAAGGAGCATTGAGGGGCCTGCGGCCCTCTCAACCCCCTACTACAACTTTCGACGCCTCAAACCGAACTTATTTTTTCAAAAAATCTAAGACGAATTTTTCAAAGGCCGCTTTCCGCTTTTGAACAGCTCGATCACTCAGCCTGTACTTCTCACACAGGCTATTTGTGCAGGAGCGTTTTGCGCCAGACAAATATAGTTCCAGCAGTTCCTCAGCCCAGGGCTTCCATTTACGTAGGGCCGTTTTCAGCTCATCTATCAGAAGGTGGTCGGTAGCAAGACTCTCAAGGTTAAAGGCGGAGGGGACGCTTTCGTGCAGTGACTCAAGGTCGGTTTCGGGCACCCCGGCGTCCAAAGATAAAAACGAGTAGGACGAACCGACTTTGCGCTTCCGCTGGGCGATTGTGTTTTCGCTGTTCCACTCCCGGTATTCAGCTGCGGTCGTTTCGATATACATACAATCCAGCTCGTCCCCATCCTCGAAACAGTCTTTCATAAAACACCGGCGCTGTCCTATGGGTAATCCCCGGTTCTCTTTCATAATAGCGTCCCATTCTTCCTGCGTTGCGGCGACAAGTTGCCGGACACCATCGACCTGCTTATAGACTAAATATGTAGTTTTCATTGTGTGATCTCCTTGAATTTTTGGGTTTTGGGGCCAAAAATCCAAGGGATCACGGATAGCGGCAGAGCGCCGCCTGCCAAGCAAGCAGGTTCATTCCCTACTCCATTTCTGGAGCGGCAACAAAAAAAGACCGGGCATCAGGAATAAGAGGGGGGCCCTCTCGCATTCCTAATGTCCGGCCATTTGGTGACTATCAGCCTTACGGCACGATGACCCGTTGCTCGGTACTCTTAGACCTTATTCTGTTGTCACTTCCTCTTTTGTGATATTTGAAGCTAACTGGCCTTGCGCCGATACAGCACTTTCCGGCGCAGAGCCAGATCTACCTCCACGATCTTATGACAGCGGGGGCATTTTATCTCAATTTTTCCCGTGGTGGGCGATACCTTGTCCATCACGCGCCAGCCACATTCCGGGCACCTGACGGCAATATTGACAGATTGAGACATCAATCATCATCCTCCTTTTCAACATCAGCCAGCGCATAGGGGTTCTGCAAATAATCCTTTTTCAGCAGGCCGAGCCGTTTCAGCCTGATAACCATGGCCTGTTTTGAAACACCGAGGAACTCTGCCATTTCGCAGAACCGCCTGTATTCCTTTGGACGATATACCTTGTTCAGTATGCCGATGCCATGTTCCAGGTCAAACCTGTGAAGCGCCCCATGTACGATCTCAAGGGGGAGTAAGAGTGCAGATGCCAGATTGTCGGCCTGCCACTCGCTCCAATCATGGATGGGGAATTGCGGACTGTCGCCCCGGTAACGGACAACGCGGTTTTGGAGCGCCCGATCAGTTGGGTGCAGATCAGCCAAAATCTGATGCGCCGTTTCGTGCGCCACAGTAAAGTGATACCTTCCATACTGAGCCGGATCATCCTTTAGGTCTGTTTCTATCAAAAGGGTTCTCCCGTCAAGATAGTAAAAGAGGGGTTGTCCACTGTCATCAAAGACTTCAACACCGATCTCCTTAAACGCAGTCATTCCCAGGGTCAGTCTGTCTTTTGACAAATGGAAATGGTCGATATGGAGGCTACAAAGCCCGCCGGCCAGGATTTCCGGGTCAACGTGATAGACTTGCTGGCCCGCAAACTGAGGTAAAAGCTTATAGTCATTGAAAACATGGGTTGCTATTTTCTCAAGGTCATTTCGGGATAAGTATCTCATCGTTTGCAGCCCCCATCTTCAAATAATCTTTAGAGTTCCAGCAGTAGAAGGTTCTTTAATACTGGCATTTTCCAAACATTCCTAGAATTTTTGTGTTAAGGAGCTGAAAAAGCTATATACCCAAAATCCGTCCAGAGAAAAACCCTTAATCCAAAAACATTCAGGATCCGAGTCAAAAAATCACTGGAGACATCCAGCTATAAGTTGCTGCTAGACCGCCGCATTGATGTTCTTGGCGGCATTGGTGGCTCGGTTGTGGACAGTGCCACAGACAGGACAGCCCCACTCTATCACTGCGAGGTCTTTCGTTCCGGGCCATTGTGCGCCGCAGATGGGGCAAATCTGGGAGGAAGGGAAGAAAGGGTTTAGCATGATCATCTTCTTTCCGTACCATGCCGCCTTATACTCCAATTACTGCCGGAACTCCCTCCAAAAAGCATCTGAGATTGACCTGGCAAGTTTATGGTTCTTAACCATATGCTTAGGAGCCAAGCCCTCGATACTGATTGGGTCATAGTACCGAACAAGCTGGGTTGACAGTTTATGCAGCGTGCTCTGCAACCGGACAACCTTAACCCTTGCTTTTCCTCTGCGGTTGCGCCCTTTAATTTTCAGGAGAGCTAACGCTGGAGACGGATAAGTTTCTTCTGGCCCTTTGTCAGATGCTTGTGGTTTGGATATTCCACACCGGCGGAGGTAATTGCAAATGACTTGAGGCCCATGTCCAGGTCGACCACCGCCCCAGTAGAGGGCAGAGGTTCCACTTCTACATCGATACAGCAGAGGGCGACAAAATACTTGCCGCTTGGATTTTGTGACTCGGGAGCTGGACACACTTACCAACTACTTTATCTAGTATTACGTTTTATCCAAAGCACTATGTACAGTTCAATCGACACTGAAATAATCAGCATCCATGAGATATTTGATGGAAAAAAGTCGGCACAGGGGAAAGGAGAGAAGCACCCATAAAAAAAGGAGTTTTCTCCCCAAAAGCTACCTACAGGCCCCATTTCAAGCAAAAGATACACATAGATTAAACAGTTTGAAATTATCTCGTTTTTAAAAATCGTTAAAAGAAATACTGTCAAAACGATAAAGAAATTTGCTGAAATTATTATTCTAATTACAGATGCTTGCCACGGTAGGCTTATATTAACTACATCTATGGCAAAGGCACTACCGTAGGCTACTATCCCATGGTTAACCTTTACCACTAGCAGAAACTCCATTGGTATTGTAATAGCCAAAATGATGCCGAGCAAACACGCTTTTCGTTTTATCCATAGCTGAAATAGCGACAATGGTAATGTTTTTAAGAATTCAAACGAAGAAGGTTTTAGTAACTCCGAAAATTGTCTCGCAGTAATGGCTGTAATAAAGAAGCCTAAAATAAACTGACTATAAAAATAGATATCAGTGCTGATACAGATTGAGTTGCCTAAATATCCGATGTTTGTAATTATTGCAGGTGCCTTTGAACATGCCACATAGACGCAATAAACTATTGTAAGTGTGAAAGGAATTGCAATTTCCTTCGCGTCAGTCGAAACTCTCCATTTACCCATTTTCCCTCCCACCTTGATAGTATTCCCAAATATCTTCTAAGGTTGGCTCGATTTCTTCTGCATCAGTAGCTTTTAGAGATAAGTCTTCGCAGTAAACATGATATTTAATTTTTGTTCCATCAGGTTCAGTTGATAGGATTTTGCATTCGGGTTGTAGCGAGCAAAGTCTGAAAACCTTGCCATCGAGCGAATGTTTAAATTTTAAAAATTCTCCCTCAAAAATAATCCTCCCCTTAGAAAGCATTAGAATGTTATCTGCAAGGATTTCCATATCATCAAGAATGTGTGTTGAGATAAGAACAATTTTCCCTGTGAAACACGCCTTAATATTATGGTAAAATCGTACTCGCTCTTTCGGGTCAAGCCCTGCCGTAGGCTCATCAAGTATGATTAGTTCAGGGTCTCCCAAAAGGGCTGTAGCAATTCCAATGCGACGTATCGTTCCAATGGAGCATTGTTTGACTTTATTGTTCAGGCACTCAGTAATATTGGCTTTTTTTGCCGCTAAGGTAACACATTTCTTCACATCCTGCTTTGAAACGCCTTTTGCTTCCGCAACAAAAGCAAGTAACTGGTTGACTTTGAGTGAACGATATACATCAAACTCTTGAGGCAAATAGGCAAGGTGTTTTTTTATGTCCACATGAGATAGTGGTACTCCATCTAATAGAATTTTGGCATTGCTATATTCGGAAGTAGTGATTGCTTTCATTAAGGTTGACTTTCCAGAGCCATTTTCTCCTACAAGAACAGTAAACCCTTGTTTCAATGAGAATGATAAATCCCTCAATATAGGTCTGCCCTTTTTATATGCAAAGTTCAAATTTTTTACAGTTATCATTTTTTCACCTCGAAGATGGATACCCATAATTCAAGAAGACGCAATCATCAAATACAACAGGAACCCCCAGCACACCATAGAGATAATAGATTACGAAAACCTTCTCGGGTAATTCGTCTGTACGATCATACACCTTATATGTATTGGGATTTAGGCATTTTCTTTCTCTTGCTATTTCTAACTCATTCCAATAATCCGAAAGGTTATTATACCTTGCATGGTATAGTTCAATTCCATCTTTAATTTCTCTGTCAAAGAAGCCCATAAAAATGCAGCAAGCCTGAGCCTTACCCTTTAGATTGTAACTATGTGGCGCGGCACTTGTTGTATTTAAATTTGAAATTATGTCATTCAATCCTATAACTGTAAGAGAATAGTCCTTTTTGCTATAGTCTCCATCAAGTATGGGAAGAAACGCAAAATTAACAGGAAGAGCGGCCGAAAACCAAGAAGTATAAATATTCACAGATGAAATATCACTAACATATGAAATTCTACCAGAATAAGAGCATCTGAGCGCTATTACCGATTCCATATCTGAAGAAGGAATTCGAATAGTTATGTAATCCCCATTCCTAGTATAACTACAAGAAGTATTTCCGATGGAGATATTCACATTTTTGAATTGTTCGTCTAGTCTAAAAGTAATGGTATCCAAATTACCTGCAGTCGGATGAATCACAATCTCACATTGAATTGAGGTATTTTCACTCAAATTTATATTTCCTTCATATGACAGCACCTGCCAATTTTGTTTTTCGTAATCCGCTATATATAATTTTTGGTCATATGAATAATACTCTGGATACAATGCGTTCCAATACGCAACCGATATGACTTCTCCAACAAAACATCCAATCAATGCTAGTCCGGCAATTCGCCTGTGTTTATTCGATAGAAAAAACCACATGATAGACATGATCAGAAATAAGAACACGCAGGCACATAACACTTTAGATATAAGAAATAAATCAATGCGAGGACCTGGATAATCCATATCCAAGCCATTTATAAATGTTTTTTGCAGTGAAAAGAAATTCGATATTTTTTCTGCGTTTTTTCCAAATAATCTCAGAAAAATATAGATATTTAGATAGCTAAATATCACAGTGCAGGGAATGCAGAAAAAGTAAACCGACCTGCTTTTCATTATCGAAGCTAAAGCATATGCTGTTGTCTCTGTGATAATAATTATGATGGCCCAACGTATTATGGCATATACCAAGGACAGCACAGTAAATTTCAACTCCGTGCGTTCTATAGCCGCGGATAATATAATAAAAAGAGCAGGAATAAAGCAGAAAGAAAGAGAACATACGATTGTCATCACTATTTTATTTATTTCAATTTGGGCTTTTGAGTACAAGCACATTTGCTCTAAGCCATTTTTTTCTTGCGCAAAGTAAGCAGCAATGCAGAAAACAATTGCTACAAGGACAATCTCAATGTATGCCAGTGAATCAAATCGTACAATATAGTTTGTATGCTCGATATCACCATAGTCAAGGGCTAAATTAAATGCCATGAAAATAAGAGCTATAATTCCATAAGCCAATAAGAAAAAAGGCGTTTTTAGAATATGCTTAGAATAAAAAACTGATAAATATTTCATGTGCATTCCTCTTGAATTATTTATAAATTGTTTTATGCTATGGCGCCCCAATAGGGCGCCATAGCATAAAAACCATTATTGGCTTACGATAACGTTTCCCTGAGCGCCGTTTCCTTCCGAACAAATGACATACGCATAATGGCCTGCAGACGTATCTTTTGGATAAAACGGTTGCGAGGAGTTTGATGTACCGTTCTTCCCTGTAACAGACAGCGTGGCAAGTGTAGAATCAGGGAAATACTCTCTAATGTATCTCAACTGAGCACCAATAGTCCTTGTCTCAGAAGATGTAATAGACGCAGTGAAGACCGCCTCGTCCTTATTCAAGACCCAAAGTACCCCTTCTTCCTTGCCATTCCAAACTCCACCGGTTCCGGCAACGGTGTATGAATGAGAATGGTTAGCTGCTAAACAAGTCGGAACGACAACCAGCAATGCTAAGAATAATGCACAAAACGCTTTTCCGATTCTTTTCATTTTTTAACCTCCTGCTAAATTTTTGAGCAAATGAATTCTCCATATCTTACATAATTTGTAAAATATGGATTTTTGAACAAATGCATTCCCCCCTTCTCAACTATTCAGCCATGAGCAGAACTCAGGAATATAGTGATTGCACGGGATTCCGGCCATGGCTGAAACCAGAAATCACCCATATATTGTAGAAAGCGGAGTTCTTTTTGGGTAAAATTTGCTTGAAAGAAAAATAAACCAAAAAGGGCTAACCGCTATCTACCAGTAGGAAACATTCAGAATTTGAGGCTGTTCACATCTCAAAACTGGAGTTGTGGTGTGTCCTTCCCCTATTCTCTTTTTTTGCCACCCATTTCTGTATCTATAATATAAAACGACTGTAAAATTTGTATGCGGACAAATTCTTTTAAATTTTTTTATTTCCCCAAAACCAGTAAACATCAGTGGATGTGCCACCAGAGGACGAGATAGACTATGACCATATTCTGCTTCTTGAAGCTGGCTTTTATAAAAATCTTGTCCGCATCCCCAAATGGCGATTATCGCCTGACGCTAACAGTAGCTCTTCCTGATGGAATTTTCTATGCAGAGGATAGCACATTATATTGGATGGTGCGTTCCATCAATGACACGGGCATATCTATTGATGAAAATGCTCTTCTGGCTTATCGGGATACCTGTGAGGCATATATTGCTGACGAGCAAAGCAAGTGCGGATATTCGGCTGTAGTCGTTGAACTTCTTTCTCTGAAGGAATGTGCTGATCGAAACGACATTGGGGTGGAGGTATATGTCATTGGTACGGTCTGGACATCTAATTCTCCTGAGGAACTATTGGAAAGCTGGGCAGGCGGCGGTTATTTCGACGGTGAATTGCGCCTTCACCTTGATGATGGTAATTCTGCGATGTTTAATATGCTTGTAGTCGATAGAACTCCGGTTGGTTTCCTGGTAAGGTAGAATAAGTTTCGCAAAAATAAAGAGACATGGTTTGCAGCCCTCTGGTAGAATGAAGTCGCGACACACCATTCTGAAGGGAGACAGCAAACCATGTCCGAAAAGATTGTACAGCTGAACGAGGAAGTAATCAAGGGGCAAATCAAAGAACTGGTTCGGGGCAGTGTAGAGGAAACCCTCAACGAACTGCTGGAGGCCGAAGCGGAGAAACTGACCCAGGCGGCCCGGTACGAGCGCAATGATCAGCGGCAGGGTTATCGCAGCGGCCACTACAGCCGCAACCTTACCACCACTTCCGGGGACGTTACCCTCAAGGTACCCAAGCTCAAAGGGATCTCCTTTGAGACCGCTATCATTGAGCGGTATCGCCGGCGGGAGAGCAGTGTGGAAGAAGCCCTCATTGAGATGTACCTGGCAGGTGTATCCGTCCGGCGTGTGGAGGACATCACAGAAGCGCTTTGGGGCAGTAAAGTATCTCCATCCACCATCAGTGAGCTGAACAAGAAAGCGTATGTCCACATTGAGGACTGGCGGAACCGCCCTCTGCAAGGTGGACGCTATCCGTATGTCTATGTGGATGGGATCTACCTGCGCCGTAACTGGGGTGGAGAGTTTGAAAATGTAGCAATTTTGGTGGCGATCGCGGTGAATGAGGACGGATACCGTGAGGTTTTGGGTGCCGCCGAGGGCATGAAGGAGGACAAGGCCAGCTGGGTCAGCTTCTTCCAGTGGCTGCGTGGCCGCGGCCTGGATGGGGTCAAGCTGGTGGTTGGCGACAAGTGCCTTGGTATGCTGGAGGCTGTGGGAGAAGTATTCCCCGAAGCCAAGTACCAGCGCTGTACCGTACACTTTTACCGCAATGTGTTCTCGGTCACACCTCGTTCCAAAGTGAAGCTGGTGGCAAAGATGCTCAAGGCGATCCACGCCCAGGAAAGCAAAAGAGCGGCCCGGGAGAAAGCCAAAGCCGTGGTGGAGCAACTGCGCTCTATGAAGCTGAAAGAGGCGGCCAGGAAGGTGGAGGATGGCATTGAGGAAACGCTGACTTACTGCGATTTCCCCGGTGAACATTGGACTCGCATCCGTACCAATAACGTCATTGAACGGCTGAACCGGGAGATCCGCCGCCGCACTCGGGTGGTAGGCAGTTTCCCGGACGGCAACTCCGCCCTCATGCTGGTCTGTGCCCGGCTGCGCCATGTGGCCGGCACCCAGTGGGGCAACAAGAAGTACATGAACATG
>QWCV01001432.1_pt1 | contig 36536 bp, 40 predicted proteins | sample 1972621 | NCBI WGS metagenome assembly QWCV01 (sample SAMN09866699, study PRJNA288562) | Human gut metagenome isolate pre2_stool, whole genome shotgun sequencing... | isolation source: gut | host: Homo sapiens | place: USA: California | reverse complement strand
GCTGTCTCCTTTCGAATGGTGGTGTCGCAACTTCATTCTACCAGACATCTGCAAACCATGTCTCTTTGTCTTTTTGCGAAACTTATTCTACCTGACCCATTGGGGCTTTACCTATTAATAAAGGCATATAGGTCAGTCAACGGCGGCGCATCATGCGCCGCCGTTAACCGACCTATACGTGTATTATAATCGGATCATTCGCTGGAGCCGTACTCGTGTCTGTGCTCATACCACCATCTGTTTCCGTGACCGCTATTTCTGTTATCTGCGTCTACCCCTTCAGTTCCTCACTTTTTCGGAATATGCAAATTGTTCTTGTGGACTTTATTTAGAATGCTTGTTTCTATGAAAATCCAAGGGAGATCATTGCAGGACATTTCCCCCCTGTAACAATCCCCTTTTGGTCTGCCTCTTGGAACGGTAGATAATCTGTAATTATCGGTTGTTTTGAGATAATACGCCGTACTATTTAAGATAATAGCAAAAGGGAGAATGACTTTGAAAAGAACAGATTTTACTCAATTTTGGTGGAAAAATTCAGGAATTGATAAGGCCCAATTAAGTATCGTTTTGCTTGCACATGTTCAGCAGCCACGAGGACATATCAATCAAGCACAACTCCAATGCAGTGAAACTGAACGATTCTCTATTGAAGAGTTTAACGAAATCTACCAAGGAATAGTTAATGCAGGATATTATATTCAGGCTGTATATTATAATGAGTTAGATTTTATAACTGAATATATAGAACATCCAGAACATTTTTACAATTGCCTGATCTATAACTTGGCCAGAAATGGACTTGGTGATAACAAAAAGACAATTATTCCGGCTTTCTGTGAACTGGTTGGGCTTAACTATACCAGTTCATCGTCTCTGTCGTGTGCGCTATGCCGCAATAAGTACTATTTCACAACGCTTTTCCAAACGCATGGTATTCCAGTTCCCCAAAGTTGGTTATTTACCGATGCAGGCATCTTGGGAGATAGAATGCCCAGGGATGGAACGCAGGTTATTTGCAAACCTTGTTCAGAATCTGCGAGTCAAGGGGTTAGTGCAGCAGGGGTTTTTCTTGCTTCTCAAGATATGTTCCAGCGATTCAAGGGAACTCACTATATTATACAAGAGTACATTGGCGGAGAAGAATGTGAAGTTCCTGTGTTTAAGGTCGGCAACTCCATAAATGTACTAGAGCCTGTAGGGATTGACCTTGGCGGGAAAAGTATTTTAGATGAACAAGCCTCGGCATATAATCAATACGGATTTTATCATTTAGGTGATACGCAAAAGCTCCATACTATTGATACCATTCGGGCTTATGCAGAAAAAGCCTTCCGCCTTATGCAGATGGATGTCTATGGGAGGATTGATTTCAGAATTGCCGCTGATGGGACTCCATACATATTTGATGTGTCCACTACGCCATATACAACAAAGCATAGTTCATTCGCCTTTGCTTTTGAACGGCTAGGACTGTCGTACAGTGAGATTTATCAGGCAATAATCTTTGCGGCGCTTCAGAGGGAAAATGCAAAATGTTAAAATGATAGGAACTGAAGATCTGAGAGCAGAAAACCCCGTCCAAAAAATTTGCAAGATGAGTCTTGGATATGAGAACATGCCTTCATAATTATTTCGTGGTACTTCATTGGATCATTGTTGAGATATTTGGGATTATTTAGAAGCAATTCCTGTTCGGCGCGACGTTTAAGGAAAATTTGCTGGTAGTTACGTAGAAGAGGAACATCCAAGCTCTTTAATATCTCAAGTTCTTTTTGAGCTGCCTTAATATTGCCTTGAAGTAAGAAGTCAGCAAAATTCAGATCATGCAAAAAATATTGATAATACTCATCTATCTCAACAAACTGAATGTTCGCTTTAGCAAGTTCTTCTGAACAGTTTTTTGTTCCACAGAGAATCGAAAGGCCAAGATAATTAAAAAGTATAACGTGAGATACCTCATCTTCTTTCCGGTTTACAATTTTAGAGAAAGCACTAACAGCCCAATGTGCACTCTCTAAGATCTTTTCCCGGTTTCCGTCCGCCAGTTTCTCAGATAGCAAGTAGTTTAAGAGGATTCTATTGTTTTCAACTTTATAAGGACTGGGATAACGAATCTCATCATCGTTCATCAACATAGCATCGCATTCATCAAGCGCTTGTCTGGATGCCTCGAAATCACCACAAACGAGAGCGTTTCCCGCATGATTGCAAAGGGCCATGTATAGGTTGCTGTGGTTATGGTGGATTCGATAGAAACATATGCTTTGAGTGGTTTGTCGGCTTGCGATTACTGCACTGTAGTAGAGCGATGCTTTTCGGTTATCACAAGCTTCAAATTCTTCAAAAGCTAAGCAACCAGGGTGCTGTTGAATGATTTGAATAAGCTTTCTACGTAGGAGCCTTACTTTTTGTGGATCATTTGCACGGTCTATATAGAAATCCAGCAAAACCAGTGCCGCACGACAATACTGTTCGTCCTCACAAAAGGTGTCGTCATTTATGGTATCATAAAGTTCTTCAGCTCTCTGTTTAGCAATAGCAAAATTGTCTGCAAGCTGAACATAGCAAAGGAGGATTAGTCTTTGAGCTTCAGCCAACAAAGCAGGTATGAGCTGACTATATGTAATTGCCTGCAGATGATAAAGAGCTAAATCATACTCATATTTTGAAAACGCTTTGTATCCATTATATAGGTCATCCAAAACGTGGCGCTGTGTTTCGGCAAGGCTAAACGGCAAACGTCCTAATAAGGAATCAATGGCAGGGAAAATTTGATAAATATCATCTGCACAGCTGACCTCAGAAGCTCGACGGATGTAAGATAAAAAAAGCAGTTGCCAAGTTTCCAAAATGGCTTTAGAGTCGTTTTTTTGAAGACTGTACTCCATATGTTTTCCACGGCTATAATAGTCTTCTGGATGACGTGCTTGCAAATAATTTGCAAATTTACGGTGGTAAAGTTTTTCTTTCTTTGAAAGTTGCCTCTTAAAATATGCTTTGACTTTATCGCTGGTAAAATGGTAGCTTTCTTCGCCTGTAATAAACTTGTGCTCGGCGGCTAAATCCAAATATTCTTCCGCCTGATACTCGGTTTCAGTTTCGTCTTGAGGAGACGGATCAATAAAAAAAGCAGTTTCGTCCTTGGTAAAACATGAGTCAATTATAGAAAGCGGCCCTAATATTTTGCAAACTTCCTGATCTTCTTCGGGCAAATTTTTATAACGCTTATCAAGAATTTCATTAAAGTCTCTGGGGAGAATATCATTTCCATCATAATAACCTGCAGCCATAAGTGCGAGAGACAAATCATTACCTGCACAAAGGCGAATATCTCTTATATTCATTTGCCTTGAGTATCCGTATTGACGCAAAATGAAAAGAATATCCTCATCGGAGATTTCTTGAACTGGGATAGTATCCCATAAAAACCCATCTACTTTTGATTCAGATTCGCGAGATATGAGGAGTGTAGTTAAATGATAATCAGGTAATAGCTTGATTTGAGGTAACATAATTTTCTGCAAAAACTGTTTGGATGGGACGTCCCACAACTCGTAATTGTCGGCAATAAAGAGAATATTCTTATTTGTGCCAGCTTGTTTTTTAATTCCAGAAAGAAGAGATTCTTCGTTCGACGTCAATACAAAGCTCTGCTTGCTTCGCTCAAGTCCTGCCCCAAACTCCAATGATATTGGAACTGGAAGGAAACTAATTCCGAATGAGATTTCCCCACCTAAATTTAGTTTTTGATTGGAATGTAATTTAGTACCAATATGCCATGTAAGATATGGAGAAAGACCGGGGTTGATTCCTTCAATATAAAAAACAGACCATCCCTCTTGAAGTTGAGCTACAACTCCAAGTGCAATTGTGGATTTCCCACTTCCAGCATCCCCGCACAAAGTAATGCCTCTATTACAGTCATCGTTTATTAACAAATTATATATTTGATCGACAATGACTTTCTGATAATCTGCCAGACACATTAAAACACCTCATTAGCAAAACAGCTCTCAACAAATGTAAATAACTTGATATAAAATAGCAGCACAGCTCATTGATATTTAAAATCACCTATTGATTCAGATGATAATTACAGATTATCAATTATATTCTATCCTATAATCCTGGAGTTTGCAAGAGGAGCGACCACCGCAATGTCATGCCATGGTCCCATTTGAAGCAACACAACAAGCCAAAAATATATTGACATATTCTGAAATACTGCGTATTATAATAATGTAAGACAGGCAACGGCGTGTGTCTGTCCAAGCGTTGAAGTAGGAGGGTGCGCCGGTCGGCATCGTCTTATGGAGCTTTCAGGAGGGGTTGTGCAGCGAAACCTCAAACCGGCGTAGGCTTTGAGTAGCCGAAAGAAAATGCACCAGAAAGCCCCGCCTTACGGCGGGGTTTTCTGCTACATGAAAGAGGATTCAGGATGGATTTACTTCAAACATGTGCGGTTGGTTTCCATCAACTGCTTACCTACCAATATCATATTGTTGCGGGCAGGAAGGGACGGACCATATATTTTACAATCTCATTTGATCCATCAGATTTTCATCACCTGGCCGGCCTGCATAAGCTGACAGATAATGTCCGTTTTCTAACCGGGAAAAGAGCAAATATCATGCAGGAAATCCTATCTGGAAATCTTACACTTTCCCATGCCCAGCGGAGTGTTTTTTTCAAACAGATGGAGCCGCGCCTGAAGCCGCTGGCCCATCTGGAAGAATTTCTGGATAGCAACGAGATTGTTTTCCGCTATAATTCCAAGGTACATGCTTTTTCAGCGATTCAGGCGGACTACCTGCTGCAAAACAGTTTCGAGGGTACACCGGTATACTTATTTCTGGCACGGCGTATGGGCGAGGACACGCAGGTATGCCGTACCTTTTTCCCAAAATCGGAAAAGGACTATGCCGAGGGTCAGCCGCGTTATACCTTGCTGAAAAAAGAAAAACTCAATCTACAGACCGGAGACACTATCATCCAATACGATAGATTGGCACCGAGACAGGGCCCTAAAGAAGGCGCCTAAAGTTCTCATATGCGGATAAAGATTGTGGTTTTATCACGAGGGCGCAGCGCTCCAGCGTTACGCCCATTTTTCTTTTGCTGTACCTGTGTTTATAGCGCATCTGTATCCCCACACAGCCAATCCATAGATACAGAAAGGGCCCTTGCAAGGGTGCGCAGCTCCGCGTCACAGACATGCCTCTGGTTTTTCTCAATTCGGGAGATAATTAAAGGGGTCATCTCCATCCCCAATAGCTGTATTTTACGTGCGAGGTCGTCCTGCGTCATCGGAGGCTTCTGCAACGCCCGGCCCAGCCGGACGCGCTCCGCGCATATATTGCCTCGGATCAGAAACAAATTCTTTCCCACTTTATATACTCACCTACACCTATCTACTACAGATGTTTTTTATCCAGTTTATTGATTTTACAATGAAACCTGATATAATGTTGACTAGAATAGATGTAAAATATCCTCTTTAGATATTTCTCGACAATTTTCCAACGGGAAAGTGTTCCAGTCACCAAAATTTCTATGTATGCACAAGAAAAGCCCGCCCATCCGGACGGACTATTCATGCTCCAATTCTGCGCTTTTTTCATGCGGGCAACCAGTTCAATCCGCATTTTTGCTCTGTTCCTTTAATTGCAACAAATGTACATATTCCAAAACAGCCTGCCGGCCTTTCGCACTGAGGCCCATCACATCACGGAGCAGATTTCCGCAGCTGTATTGAGCGGTCAGGTAAACCATGTCTTCCTCTTTCAGCTCCAGATTGTGATGGCGTCCGATCAGATAGTCGGCGGAAACCTGATAATAATTTGCCAGTGAAACAAAATGGCGGAGTGGAAGCTCATATTCACCCGTTTCATATTTGGAGTAGTGTTGTTGGGAGATCCCCAGCACCGCACCTACTTCTGCTTGGGTCAGATCATGATCAACACGAAGCTCATACAGCAATTCCATCACACTTTTCATTGCAACACCCTTTGATAAAATAGCATACATATAATTCTATGTTTTGTATTACATAGTTTTTAGCTTTAATCACCTATAATTATATGTGCGCTATAAAAGCGAACAATCTACCAAGCAACGGGCATAGTCGGTTAAAGATGATAAAAACCAGGCTGCTATGGAGTCCAAAGGAAAGTTGAAAGGCAGCATTTTCCGTCAAAAATCAACAGAAAAATGATTGCTTAACGAAATATAAATTAGTATAATTGATTGTATTGATGCCTGCCTGAAAATAATATACGGAGGAAGTGTTTATGAAGGTATTCGCATTTGTATCGGAAGGCCAGGAAGAAGAAAAAAACATGCTGGAAAATATACAGTCCATTATAGAACACGCCGGCAGCACAGGAAATCTCTTAATGACCCATGGGTTTGAGCCTGTCACGGAGGCTTTCGGAATCAGATTTTATCCAGCGCGGAGAAAGGTCATTATGGATGGAATACAATACACGCTTACCCGGGCACAATTTCATCTGCTTCATCTGTTGGCGGCCTATGAAGGACAGCTCGTATCGCATTCGGAGATCATTCAAATCATCACCAAAGAGAGAAACGGAAAGCCGGCGACCTTAACAGAATCCAGTAATTATATGCGAAACCTCAGAAAGAAATTATGTCTGGATTCAGAGACGAGCCGGTATATTCTGAAATCTGTAAAGAGACGCGGATACCTTTTAATTGATCGTCAGGAGATGAACTGACCCATCCAGAAACACAAAATCGGAAGCACTTGCAGAGACAACGGCTGGCTCGATCGCTGTTGGGCCCCGTCTCTTTCCCCTCCCGCTCTCGCCAGACAAAAGACATTGTTTATAAGTTCAACGTACAGGCAGCGCTCATCATGGAGAAAACCGCAACTGTCCAAACAGATTCTGATATGGTATGCTCTATTTGTATTTAGGCCAGATTTCGCCAGGTCGGAGATTGCTCCCATGGGTCCATTGGGGCCTGTGGAGACTTGCCCACATCCTAAATACCTAACATCGACACAAAAACCGCAGTTACCCACTTCATAGGGGACTGCGGCTTTTTTGTGCAAAAAATGAAAGGAGTACGTCCATGAATGGAAGCCAAAAGGCTCATGAAAGTTACCTATCAGGATCTCAAAAAAGGGATACGGCTGAACGCATACGCAGATGCCGTGATCTGGAGCGAAGATCCTTCCCCGACATTAGCCGGACTGCGATTCGGCGGCTATGCCGAAGTCGTGCGGGGGCTTACGGACGCCATCTATGGCGGAGCTACCATCGAAATCGAGGATGTTGACGGCAGCTTCCTCACGCTGAAATCGCTTTCCAAGCAATACCGCCGGGAGGTGAGCCATGAGGGATTGTACGCGGAAGCCACATTGATTGCGGAAGATGAGATCCAGGAAAGTTCAAAAAGCCAAGACGAGAAAAGCAGGAAGCACGCACAGAAAGACGACCTGTTTGATGACAATGTGCCTCAGCAGGACATTCCAGCGCACATCTGCTATATTTTCTGCCACCCTGGAAATGAGGATGAATTGTTCCAGGCCATTGACCAGAAATCCTATGTGCCCATGATCCCGGAATATCAGGACTATGTTCTCGCGGAATTAAAGCGGCGCAGAATCCTCCGCCCTCTCAGGGTGCGCTCTTTGTATCAGGAGTTGGAGGCATGGAAGCTCTGCTGTGAAGCGAAGGATCAAAATCTGGTCCGGGTCATGGAGGACGGCCTGAAGCGGGGAAAAATTAAAATTCCGGGCGCGTCCCCGGGTCCCTCTCTGCTGGATGGAGTTCACTCCGTAACAGACTACCTGAACACCTTTGGCGTTACCGTGGCAGAACGGATCAAGAAGCTGTTCGTGCCTCTGTTTGACCCGGCCGCTGAGCCGCTGTCTGGAGAGGTATTAGACATCAACGAGTATGTCCGTGCGCACGCCGGGTATCCCCTCTATGACGCCCAGCTCGCAGTAGCCGAAGCAATCAAGCGGAAGCTCGGCCAAAGTAAGGTCGCCCTGATCGTAGCCGGATGCGGGACCGGAAAGACCAAGATCGGAAGCGTTGCAGTTGCGGCCGCCGGGTTACAGTCCCATCAGATAAGCGCGGGCCACTCAAAAACCTTCAGCATTGTCCTCTGCCCTGCCCACGTCACAAAAAAGTGGGTGCGGGAAATCGAAGAAAGCATCCCAAACACCTTTGCCGCAGTTGTTAGGAGTATCAGTGAGTTTGATCTTCTTTACAAGCTGTACGAGCAGGGGAGCCGGAACTGCTTTGCCATCATCTCTAAGGAAAAGGCCAGGGACGGCTATATGCGGGCGCCCGCTGTGATTTTCCGAAAATGGAATCGTGAGGGGCTGAATATTGCCCGGCCTCGCGCCAACGAGGAGATGCCCGCGGTCGGATTCAGTCCCCTTCGGCACGTGTTCTGCTGCCCGGATTGCGGGGCGGTCATCATGGAGAATATCAGCAAAGATGGGGTCGCCTACTGTGTGCCGGCTGGCCCCCGTTTTTTCAGAAGTGAGAATCGGGAAAACCACAAGTGCAAGATCTGCGGAAGTTCCCTGTGGACTGCTCTCAATCCAACGCTGTGGAATCAACAGACACAGTGGGCAAAGCTCGGGAGCTATGGATTTGTGTTCCGCCCGCTCCTGAACGAATACCGGGAGGATATTCCAAACGAAGCCATACGGGATCGGATAACTAAGCTGGCAAACTGTCCTGACATACCGTTTCCGATCCGGGGAGCCTATCGGACGTTCCCGCTCAGCAGCTACATCAAGCGCGCCTACAAAGGAAAAATTTTTGCACTGATCGCAGATGAACTGCACCAGTATAACAACAATTCCGGACAAGGGGACGCTATGCAGGAGCTATTGAGCACGGCAAAGAAGGTGGTCGGTATGACCGCCACCCTTGTCAACGGGTATAGCTCCGGACTGTTCTATCTCCTCTACCGGATCGCCCCGCGCCGCATGTGCCAGGATGGAAAACCCTATAGGGACAGCAGAAAATTCGACACAGAATACGGTGTGATACAGAATATTTACGAAGAGCGGGAAGGCGCCTACAACTCAAACCGGCGTACTGTACGGAGTAAAAAGGGCAGCCGTCTGAAGCCGGGTGTTTCGCCGCTGGTCTATACACGCTTTCTGCTGGACTGTACCGCATTTTTGAATCTGACAGACATGGGAAAGGTCCTGCCTGAGTATGAGGAGATCCCAGTGCCGATTGAGATGGCGCCGGAAGTGCGGAAGGAATACAAGCGGCTTGAAGATACGCTGAAGCATGTGATGAAAAGCGATAAGAAGGCATGTAAAAAAATCCTGTCCTCATATATGAATCTTCTGACCGCTCATCCAGACCAACCCTATGGCCAGCCCGCAATCAAGCACCCTTTCGATGGCTACGATATTGTCAAACCCAAGGACACGATGCCGCCTGGCGCCATCATGCCGAAGGATCAAATGGTGCTGAAAATCGCGGAGGAAAAAATCGCGGCCGGCGGGAAGGTGCTCATTTATACAAACTGGACCCGTCTGGATACTCCAAAGCGGCTCCTGAAGCTTGTGACAGAGCGCGGCTGGAACGCCACGATCCTGGAGGCAAAAGTGAAACCGGAGGCCCGGGAGGACTGGGTGCAGGATCGCCTTGACCATGGCCTTCAGGTGCTGATCGGAAATCCCTCGCTTGTGGAAACCGGCTTGGACCTGAATGCCTTCACAACGCTGATTTTCTATGATACGGGCTACAAGCTTTTTACGCTGCGTCAAGCCAGCCTGCGCAGCTGGCGAATCAACCAGTCTGCACCCCGGGTAGAGGTCTACATGCTCTATCACGCAGGCACAATGCAGCATAAGGCAATCAAGCTGATGGCCTCCAAGCTGGCCGCTGCCGGCATGATCGAGGGCTCCTTCAGCGAAGAGGGCCTGTCCGCCATGTCGGAATGCGAGGATATGACGACTCTGATGGCCCGTGAGCTGATGATGGGCATCAAAGACAGCGTGGAAGACCTTGCGGCTACGTTCAAGCGGATGGCTATGCTGAAGCCTCAGACGGCGGCATGGTCCATTTTTTCAGACGAGGTGCGGAAAACGGACAGCGCTGTGTTGGGGCGCAGTTCTCCATCCATATTGGAGTTCACCTTTGGTACGGAGGAGAGGACGGTTCCACAGGCCGCAGTTCTTCCGCAGGATTCCCCCGTCTTTTTTGAGACGGCGAAAGCTGAGCACAAGCGGAAAAAAGGGGAAGTCGATGAAGATCAGCTTCTCCTATTCCAAATTGCATAGAAAGGAAGGTAAACATCATGCGCGTACATGCAAACCGTGATTCGGCGCTGGTCCTGGCCGCCCAAGCATCCAAAGCAGTGCCGAAAATCACAACCATCCCGGAACTGAAAGGTATCCACATGGAAGCAGACGCACGGCTGGCTATGCTGACCATGACGGCAACCAATCAGGAGGTTTCCATCCGTGCCTCCATGCCCGCTGCGGTGGAGGAGAGCGGAAGCGCTGTCATTCCGGCAGATCTGCTGCCGGACATTCTGAAGCGGCTTCCGGGAGATCAGGTTTCCTTTTCTACGGTAGGCCCTGGTATCATCCACATCGGCTCCGGCTATGCGGAGTACAGGCTCAACATCTTAGACGCCGCTAAGTACCCGCTTCCGGAAGTCCCCTTTCTGGAAGACACCATCCCGGTCAGCGGGATATGCTCCCTGGCCCGCCAGACCTTGTTCGCGGCCGCGGCCGGCGACCAACAAAATATTCTTAAGACTGTGCGTTTGAAAGTAGGGCCATACGGCCTGAAGGCCACGAGCAGCAACGGCTTTTGCATTGCGGAGGCAGCCGGGGATAAAAATTGTGTCGCGGCCTCGGAAACCTGCATTTTAGTCCCAGCCCGCTCCCTGTCCATTTTGGCAGCCATCTCCCTGGACAGCGATGTTTACCAAATGGGCCTGACCCGCGAGGGCCTGGCCTTCTGGAATGGCACAACGATGTTCTGTACGCACCTGATTGACGGCAGCTACCCGGACACAGATGGGCTTCTGGACCGTATTCAGGGCGCATACAGCGCCTCGATAGAAGCTGCTGAACTATACGCCGCAGTAGACGCGGTTACATCCCTGGCGTCTGCTGATAAGGATTCCTCCGGCCGCGGAGAGATCATGTTCGGAGAGCACGAAATGGTTGTCAGTGCGGAAACCTCCGACGGGAGGGCCAGCGTGCCCGTCAAGGCCCTGATCCTGAGCCCGTCGCCCTATCCCTTTTATTACGATTTCAAACAGCTAATGCGGTATCTCAAGCAGCTGCGCGGACGGATCACATTGGAATTTGATCAAAACGGCCTGCTTGCGATCCGTCCAGGCGAGACACGCTACCTTCAGTCCCCGATGCGTGCGCCAAAGCAAGCCGCAGGTGGAAAGGCTGCGTGAGAATGGAGGGAAGCATCTTCCATGGAAATTCCAAGCATCTGCCGCTATTGCGGTGGGAAGATCATCAAGTCCACGACCCGCGCCCTCTATCCCAAGGGGCGTGAGCCGATCTACTTATGCGTCAACTGCAACGCCTATGTTGGGTGCTATCCGGATGGCCGACCGATGGGAAAGGTGGCCAACACCGTTCTCCGCCTGAAGCGTCAGGAGACACACCGCATTTTCGATCAGTTCTGGAAAAAGCAGGGGTGGAGCCGGAGCGCGGCTTACCGCTGGCTGGCGCGCAGCCTGAATATTCCGGAACAGGACGCACACATCGGACTGATGGAGATGGATGAGTGTGAACGGGTCATCCGCTTGTGTCTGATACAGCCAAAGAAGAGGAAAGCGGCGTAAGCTCCGCCGCAGAAAGGAGCGATCATATGCAGGAATCTTGCAATTCCTCCCACCCTTTGTGCATCTGCTCAAAGAATATGACTACCGACCAGCTTCTGAGGCATATGCGTCAGAATTTGCAGCTTGATCACTTTGAGCTTGCCTATCACAGCCTGGAGCCGGAAAAAGGGCGGCGGCTGTGCATGACTGGTATCTGCCGCCAATGCCGACAGCGCCTTTGCTATGGAGTGGAACTTCCGGAGCATGAAGCGCCGGAACGCCTGCTGGCCGCTATCTACCACTGGTGCCTCCATCTGTGGATGGTAGAAGGTTTTCGCTCTGCAGAAGATGAGCGGGACTTCCGCACGGTATTCTTGAGCCTGTTCCACAAGGAGGATCAGGAGCTGGCGCAGGGCTGGCTGGAGCGGACTGAAACCCAGGATGCGCAGTAGCGCGCCGCAAATCAGAAAAGGAGTGTAGCTGAATGTCAAAAAAGATTTCATTCCCTGAGCCAAGCTGCCGTTATAGCTGCCCGCACTTCAAGACCGTTGGCTCATTGCTCAACGAGACGCATTATTGCATGAAAAAAGGGAAAAAGGGCAAGCGCTTTTTGAAAAAGGATTCCAAGCTCAAACCGCCGGTATGGTGCCCGCTCCGCTTGACTTCAACTGTATGCCGGATTTACGGCTTCCGGGATGCGCTTCAGGAGAGGCTGGCTTTCGACGAGTGGCTGTCCATAGATCCGGCAAAGGTGGGCTGGTATTTCCCCATGAGCCACCGCTACCAGGTGAGGCAGGAGATCTCCCTTGGCTTGACTGCGGAGCAATTCTATACCGCGGCCCAGGAGCAGACGGTGGATGAGATCCTGAACGGCGTCCCGGTACAGAACGGGGAGCTCATTGAGATCGACAACGGATTAGCCCCCTATTTTTTCTATGTCTATAATCAAGCGACCGTTTTCCCGGCGAAGGCGTTCGGCATGGAGCGTAAGACCAGCCAATGAGCAGACAGCACAGTGATTCAGGGGGCCAGCCGCGTATGAGGCTTGATAAGATCCTGAACGCGGTTATCCCCGGAATGTATGACACCCCCTGCAAAATCGCCATTTTTACGAATGGCCGCAAAATCAAGGTATTTGAAAAGACCTGTTTCCGCAGCCTGGATTTCAATACGCCCGTTCCACAAAACTGGGTGAGAAACTACAACCTGGAAAAATTCAAATCACCTCGGGCGGTTGAAGCTCTTTTGCGGAAAGACGGACTGCTGAAGGAGCATGAACATGAATGAGAAAAAAATCTGCGCCTGCGTTGGCGCACGGACAAGAGACACACAAAAAAGTAAAGAGCACTATGAGGAAAACTTTATCCCCGCGGGCTGGAATCTGGAATATACCTGTCTGGATCAGCCGGAAGCGGCCAGGGCCCTCTATCTGACCGGCGTGTGCCTGCACTGCGGCGGACAACTCGGGAAAAAGTTTAATATCCCAGGTGAGCTTACCGGGGATGCCCTTTTGGAGCAGATCTACCACCAGATGGAGTCCTGCCGTCCGTTTGATCAACGTTTCGACGGCGGTGCGTACCGCACGTCTCTATCAATGCGTGCCTATTGGTACATGGAACAGGACGACCTCACCCTTAGCGCGAAGAACGCTCAGTTCCTCAAGCTGTTCCATGCGGAAGACCAGGGCGTGGTTGAGGATTGGATCAGCCGGTGCCACGCCGAGGCACTGCTGTACGCTGTGCTGGAGCGGGCCAGAGCCTGCGGCGATCTGCGGGAAATTGAGCCCATTTTGGACTACTACCTTCCAACCGAGCAGGAGCCGATGGCTTCGGATCTGGACAGCTATCTGACCAACTATCAGTTTTCCGCAGTCGCCAATATCAGCTACGGATGCGAGGGTATTTTTGTTGACCTGGTCATTGAAGGCGACTTTGATGATTCAGGTGCCAACCGCTGCGTGATCGGCACCTTCAAAACGCTGCGCCAGGACAGTGACGCCGGCCGCCTGATGGGGCAGCTGTGCGGCGTGCTGATGTATCACACGACAAGGTACGTCAACGAAAACCTGCACCGTTATACGCCAAAGCGTGAATTAGAGGCCGAGCTTCGTAGAAAGCAGGCTTGCGGCGGACAGAAAGAAGGGAAGACATGAGCCTGACAACCGCAGATGAAATCCTTGATCTTTGGGCACGAAACGAGACGCCGGAAGCCAAGGCTGAGCGCAGGGCGGTTGAAGCGCTGAAGAAGGATATTCAGACGGCGCAGGACAGCATTCAGGATGCTGTTTCGCGCTACCGGAAAGCCAAGCTGCGTACCCGCAGCAAGGCCAAAGCCAACTCAGAAGATATATTCCGCCCCCTAGAGGAGTATGACTCCCAGGTGGATATTCAGAACGCCTACGGTTATGAGATGATTACGGAAACGGAATATGACCGCCTGATGGAGCTTTGGGATCTGCGGGCGCAGTCCGTCCAAAAGGCCGGCCCCTACAAAGACCGTGTCGTTGAGATGCTGGAGCTGGCCGCCCGGGCCATCTGGGACGCGTATGGAGAAAGCGTCGTAGCGTATGACGAAAAAGTATCCCAAATGCACCGGGAAGCCAGACGGATCGCACAGGAAAACCTTCTGCGGAATCTGGATTCCAAAAGTATTTGAGGTGGCTGTATGAAGTACAAAAAAATCTATGACGCGCTGCAAACTGGCGGCGCCAGAATCGACCTTGATCAAAGCGGCTGGCGCGTCAAAAGTTCCGGCCATTGGATTGCTGGCCAGCGTCCGCTCTGGCTTGTGGCCGAAGTCCCCAGGCTTCATCTGAGGATGTGGGTCACGCATGAATTCGGCACTCTGTCGGTGACAACCGCAAACTCCGCGCTGCACATCGACAGTCGGGCTTATCATGAGAGCCATACCAGGCGAACCTTCCAAAATCAGCGGGAAATGGCTGAATATTTGGAGGATCTACTGTCCCGGAAGGAGGCGGCAATATGAAGCTGTCCTTTTCCACGGTCCTCGTTGCCGCCCCCGGCGGAGAGGTCCTGACCTACTGGGAAAGCGGGCATCCGGACGAATATGACATCTGGGAGCTGATCACTCGCGATGCGCGCTATCGTAAAGCGGCGGAGCTGCTGGAAGAATCGGTGGAGGTCAGGGTCTCCCACTATATCTATGAAACGGAGAGTCCCGGGCCGGACGCACATGCGGAGCAGAGCCATTTTGATCTGCTGGACGCCTATAACGAGCTGGCCCGCCGGCACCGGCGCTCCCGGTTTGAGCACCGGGAGGATGTCAGCAAGGTACGAACATTCAGCCTTCACCTGGAACTATGACGGAGGGATAGGAAGGTCAAGGAAATGTACACTGAGCCACACACAACGCCATGGGCGGGACTTCATACGTTCATCGTCCATTTGGGCCCGCAGAGCTGCCGGTGTCCCGGACTGCTGAGCGAGGCGGCCTTTGACTGCGTGATGGACGCACTCAACTGGAGAATGCCCTACCATCTTCGGGCCTTTCACTGTTCGAGTCCGGAGACGGCGGCGGCAAATCCCGTGCTGCGGGCCATGCCGGAGTTTTCGGCGCCGCTGGAAGCTGTGCTGTTCACAGCCCCTGCGGCGCCCATGCGTCTGAAAGACAAGCGGCGGAAGCAGACGCTTTCCGTACGCAGCAAGTATGGCGACTATGCGCTTGCGGAAACGGAGGACGGCTATACCATGTGGATGGAATCACCTCCAGCCTGATCGTCAGGCTGGAGGCGTGCCCCATCACGCTTCAGGAGGCCAGCGCCTATGTGGAAGCCCACCACCGCCACAACGCCGGACCGAAGTTCCACAAATTCTCTCTCTGCCTCCGGGCGCCGGGAGAGGCGGAGCCGGTGGGCGTGGCGATTGCCAGCATACCCAAGGCCCGCTGTCAGATGGATGGCTTGACGCTGGAGATCAACCGTTGCTGCGCCGACCCACGCTATGCGGACGTGTGCAGCAACCTCTATGCCCGCACGATCCGGATCGGCCGGGAGATGGGCTACACCCGCTTTCTGACCTATACCCTGCCGGAGGAGAGCGGAAGCAGCCTGCGGGCGGTCGGATTCCAGGTGGACGGGGTCGTTCACAGCCCATCCGGAGGCTGGAACGCCCCCTCGCGCCCGCGCAGTACCAGACGGTATCCCTCCGGCGATAAAGTAAGATGGGTGCTGCATACGCCATAGTGCGTCATGCGCCCATCGGAACATCAAGGAGGTCCGCAATGGATGACACCTATGAAGAATGTCTGCTCCTCGTCACAGGAGAAACCGTATCCCTAAATACATTTGACAAAATCTTTCGCAGCGGATATGGCCCGCAATGGTCTGACCGGCCCCGTTCCCATACCGCTCATTATTCATTCCATGCGCTGTTTCCAGTTCCGGAGGCTGTTCAGCGCCGCGGCTTTGATGCCGCGGGACGCCTGTGGTGCAAAGAGTACTGGGAATCCAGCGATGACCTGCTGGATATGCAGGTCAGACGGGCGCTTGGGCGAAGACAATACCGCTTTTTTGTGCCGGAGCCGCTGCCGAAGAACTTTTTCCGGGTTGTGTCCCATGATTATCCAAGTCTTGCCTTCCAGCTGGCCACACTTGTGCGGGACGGGGGCTCCCCTTTCTTTGAGGGGCGTGAGACCCTGCATCAGTATTTGTTCCAGGATGGAATGTACTCCGGAAGCCAAAGCCCAAATAGAGAAAACGCATTTTCTCAAATACGGGAAGAAATGGGGTTTTTACCATGACCTTTTTTGAGTGCTGTGAAACTGTACGCAGGGATGGCCTGCAGCTGATCCGCCCAAGGCGCGGAGCAACAGGGCAGTATGATTTGAAGCCGCCCTACACAGGCCCGTCCGGAGAGTGGGTCTTTTTAGATGCTGTCACAGCCAATCTGGTATGCCAGCTGTGCGCAGCGCTCCCTGTGAGCCGGCAGGAAGGATTCAAACGCCTTCCCGCTGGGAAGATCCTTACGCTTTGCAGGAGGGCCGCCGATGGAGCATGATCTTTACCTGATTCAAAGCAATCATATGTCGGGCGGAATGTGCTACTATGCGGAGCACGGAGAAAAGTGCGGCGTTCCGGACGCGGTTGGCTACGACACCGCCGCCCATGCCAGGAAATTCCACACCTATGAAGATGCCCAGACGTATATCGACACACAAATGCCGGAGTGGGCAAGGCCCTCACACCACCCGGCCTCTTACCGTTCCGGCAGCTTCATCATGGAAGATGCCGGCCTTCGGGCCCTACTTAACGCGGGAGTTCCGATTTCGGACGCTATGCTGTCGGCTACCCCCGGCAGGCTCCGGGTCTGGCTTCGATAAAATCTGAACGGAGGAATGACACGATGGATCAAGCACTGAGAGACAAAATGTGTGCCCGCATGCGGGAGGTCCAGACGCAGGTGGCAGAACGCGATGAGCTGATCGAGGTGATTGCCATTGCGCTGCTGACACGAAAAAATGTCTTTGTCCTGGGCGACACCGGGCAAGCCAAAAGCGCTGTCATCAACTTGTTCCGCGATGGGCTCACCGGGGCTAGGCAGTTTGAGCGCCTGATGTCCAAACAGGCCGATGAGGAGGCTCTGTTTGGGCGCCTGGACCTCTCCAGCTTGATCCCCGGCGGAGTGCCGGAGGAGATCCTGGAGGAGGATGCTCTTTACCAGGAGATGCGCCGCGATTTGGAGACCTTGGTGCTGAACTACCGCCGCGGCGATGCGTCGTTCGGACAGCAGCTGGAACTGGCGACCACAGAGCTGGAACGGTACCGGAAAGCGCTCTCCGAACTGCATGGCGGGGAGCCGCGCATCATTACGAAAGGCAAGCTCCCGGACAGTCACATCGTTTTTCTCGATGAAATTTTTAAGGCGTCCGATGGCATCCTCAATGCTCTTTTGACCGCCCCGAATGAACGGCGTTATACCAACGAGGGCAAAACCATCCACATCCCGACCATTTCCTTCTTTTCAGCCTCCAACGAAATACCAAATTTCACCAATCCCGAAGAGAAGATACTCAAGCCGCTCTATGACCGGTTTGAACTGAAGGTGGTCACGGAATATGTGGAAGACCGGGCCGCACGCCTGAAGATACTAAAGCAGAAACAGGCGGCCCCCCATCTGGCGCAGGCCCCTGCGGCTCCCATCACCCTGGAAGAATTGGAGGCCATGCAGGATGATGTACGCCAGGTCCATATCCCGGACAGCGTAAATGAGCTGATGGACGATGTGCTCTGCGCTTTGCGCGAAAAGGGGATTCATATCTCAGATCGAAAATATTTCAACTATGCTCCTGTCGCGCAAGCGAAAGCGTGGCTGGAGGGCCGGGATACCGTGGCCCCGGCTGATCTGATCATCCTTCGCCACTATCTCTGGACAGCGCCGGAGGAGCGTGCCATCATCCAATCTGCCCTGGTGCAGATGTGCAGCGATCCGTTCAAAAACCGGTTGGATGGTATCCTTGCCGCAGCGCAGGAGAGCTACCAGGAGTTTGAAGACGACTCCGGCGCAGCGCCGGCCCGCCGCATCGGAAAGCTGAGGGAAGAGTACCTCATGCTGTACGAAAAGCTGTCTGCGATGAGAACGGAAGTTCAGGATGACATTGGGAGACAGAAAGTAGACGCCTGTATGGAGGATCTGGAAGCCTTCAACAAGAAGGCTTTTTCAGAGGACGGAGTATCCGGAGTGTTCTCCTACGTTCCTCTGAAAGAACTTTATCTTCTGAAAGCGAACTGATCCCCAGCGGAACAAAACAGGGGGCCTGGGAATGCGTTTAGACTGGACCTCCGCCCAAGCCCTCCCCCCAAAAAATCGGAGCATGCGGGCCGGCCCTTGCCGGTCCGCATACCTCGGCAGATCAAAAAATGGACAAAGGAGTTTTTACCATGTTGAATTATAATACGCCGCTGACCGCTGAAGAATCCGCCTTCGCCGCGGAACACCATCACCTGCTCCTCTCTTACTTGAAAAAAGCCAGGCTTGATTTTGATGAATTCTATGATATAGCGGTCTTTGGCTATCTGCGCGCCGTACGGAAGTATTTGGCCTGCCCGGAACTGAGAGCATACCAGTTTTCAACGATCGCGTTTCGCGCCATGAGCTGTGACGTGCATCATTCACGTGAATACTGGCTTCGCGGCAAGCGGTGCGGGCGCATTGTGCAGCTTCTGAATGACGATGAAGATGCGGACGACCTGCGGGACAGCGTCGCGGAGAGTGTGGATAATGTGATCCAGTTCGAGGAGTACACCAGCACACTCACCCCGCTGCAGCAAAGGATCGCGGAGCTCCGCGACATTGGCTACTCTGACCGGGAAATCTCCGCCATCTGCGGTATCCCCTATAAAGTGGTCGCTCTGGAAATGGAGGGCGCCAAAAGAAGCATCCTGGAAGTCTATATTGGGGATGCCCCCCGTGCGGCTTGAGGAGAATTTGCTATGTCGAATATGGGTGATTGCCGCTTTGAAAACACATGCTGTGATTTGCTCGACTGTCTGGATGCCTTACGCCAGTATCAGCCGGTGAGCGAGAGCGAATATCGTGCGGCATATCGTATGATCCGTCATTTCCTTTGTTTCTGCAAAGATGCGGACATCATCCGGTCATTTGACCATGAGGCCATTATAAAGCATCTGGATCAGATGAAGGAGGAGCCCGCCGTTCCGCAGACATCCATTCTGGACGGGCCGCAGCAGCCTGTCCAGGGCTGAGTACGGACTTTGAGCGGACGAAAGTGCGGGGGGCATATATCGCGCTCGGAGAAATACGGTATATGCGCCCCGGGCAAACCCGGGGCGCCAGGAGGAATCGTTTATGTTTTACACCGCAGATTCGCTCCGCCAGATGCATCAGGGCGGAGAAACCGTGGATTTTCTCTTCTTTTATGGACATCAGCTCCCTTCTGATGGGAGCACAACCGAAAGCTGCCTGAGTCAATGGTATCCCTGCATTTTTGAAGCAGAGGGAATCTTGTACCAGTCTATGGAGCAGTACATGATGGCTCAGAAGGCCGCGTATTTTGGGGATTACCGCACCCACGCCAGAATCCTGGGCGCCTGCACCCCCGGGGATTGCAAAGCCTTGGGACGCATGGTATCAGGCTTTCAGGAGGAGAGCTGGCGCCAGGTCCGTGAACAGATCGTACTGTGCGGAAATTTTCAAAAGTTTTTGCAAAATCCCCCTTTGAAGTCCTTCCTTTTGCAGACTGGCGACCGTGTTTTGGCGGAGGCCAGTCTCTATGACAGGATATGGGGGATCGGCATGTCAAAAGGCCAGCCCGGCATTCAAGACCCGGGAAACTGGAGGGGCCTTAATTTGCTTGGATTTGCGTTAATGCAGGTACGCACTATGCTGCGCAGCCTCGCAAATCAGGAAGGCGCCGGCTGGTAAGCCGATCGGCATTTTCGATGTCGCACAGGCAAAACCCCAATATGATTTTTTGGAGGTATCGGATATGTTAAACAGAGTCACACTCATGGGCCGCCTGGTCGCAGATCCCGAGCTGCGAAGCACAGCCAGCAATCTCTCCGTCTGCTCCTTCCGCATTGCGGTGGATCGCGACTATAAAAAGGGGGATCAGAAGGAAACGGATTTTATTGACATTGTGGCGTGGCGCTCTACGGCTGAGTTTGTGGCCAACTACTTCAATAAGGGGCGCATGATCGCGGTTGACGGGCGGCTCCAGATCCGTCCATGGGAGGACAAAGACGGAAATAAGCGCTTTGCCACAGAGGTGGTTGCCGACAATGTCTACTTCGGTGACAGCCGGCCAAACCAGAACAGCCAGAACGGCCAGAACAGCCAGACGGGATACCCCGCCGCCGGCGGGGACTACGGCGGATATCCGGCACAGGATGGCAGCTATGGTGGGTGCCCAGCCTATGGCGGTTATCCTCCGGCAAACCAGCAGGGGCAATTCCCCCCGGCTGATGGTTATGGGGCTTATGAAGGCCCTGTACCTGGCGCTGGGCCGGACGAATACCCAGGAGGTTTTTAAGCTATGTTCGGGCGGGGAGCAATTCCCCGCCCGTTCTGATCCACATTCCATGTACGAGGAGATATGAGCCATGTTATACCAGAAAAAAGGCGATACAGTGCTTGACAGCGGCAAAGTCTTTACCGTCGGCGGAGAGGTATTCGCCAATCACGCCTGCGACTATGAGGGCCTTTTCGGCACGGTAACGGAGATCCGCACCGGGCCGGACCAGTGTGCGGAACAGGGCGCCCCCGACATCTGCTGCGCCTTTCAGCCGCCTGAATCTAGGGCGATGGTCGAGGACATCCAGGAGCGGCTTTCTGCACGGTTTAGATACCCAAAGCAGCTGGAGGACCTGGGACTGGACTGTGTGATCCTGGCGCCCAGCATGCTGGAGCCGCTTCCGGAGCGCATGCCGGCGGAGGACGGCAGGCTTCTTTCCCTCACCTGCTTCTACGACAGCGACTGCGGCTGCAACGCCCAGACACTGGCCCTTTCCAACGATATGGGCCTTGTGCTGCGTAAAATGCGGGAGGATCTGGACACCTATGAGATCCCGGTCGTGCTCTCCCATGTGGAGCGCCTGATCGACGGCTATCGTTTTTCCTACGAGGCAAAGGACGCAGGGGTGGAAAGCCTGTACCTGAGTTATACCATTTCCGGCGTTCCCGTGTTCCTCCAACAGCCTGCCGGTCATGCCTGAACTGCGTGGAACGGGTAAATTCCGGCAATCTAGGGGACGCCAGTCCACCTCGAAAGGCCAGCTTGGATGAAAAATAAAATGGGCAAAGGAGCGTTAATGATGAATCAAAACGCGAACGAAATCCTCTCCGCAGGGGCAAAGCCCCCATTGGCTGGAGAGCGCGTTTGGCCAGGCGCTGAAAGCGATTGGCGCGGCCAACACGGCTTCTTGAAAGGCGCCGGTGAACTTCCATATGAGACTGCTTAAATTGATCCGGCGGCCATTTCGCGCCCGCCGCCTGCGCCGAAACAGGCCGCCGAAGGCGCTTTCGCTTCAGGATGAGGCGGAAGCTGCGTGGGCGGAGGCAGAGGAACTTCAGCGCCGCCTCAGCGCAGAGCAGGAAGAAAACCGCAGGCAGGCGATCCACTTACAGCAGCGGGAAGCGGAGCTTCATTCGGCAGATGTAGAGCTGGTGGCTTTGCGCAGGGCGCTGGCCGTGCTGGCATCGGCTGACTACGAGGCCGTTTACACGCTTTTGTCGCCCGAACTGGACCCGGACGGCTTGCATCTGTTCCGGGCTGCGGAGATTTATACAGGGTGCAATGTTTACCGTGCCTTCCCTGTGGAGGACAGCCTGGGCTATTTTGAGGCCATGAGCGGCCATGAGCTGCTTCGTTGGCTGGAGGCCGAGACTATCGGCTCATACAGCCTGAGCCGCCTGCCTTCTGGGGTTGAAGTGGCCTGTGACCTCCGTGTGGATCAAAGTGGAGAGAAATACAGACGGTACCATGAAGAAATCTGCAAGCTGGCCGTTGGAAAGCTTTTACGCATGGAATAAATAAGAAAAGGAAGTGCGATCACAATGCGGTATTACAGTACGCAGCGCCCCATCATGCCAGGCAGTTACCCGAAGCCTGCGGGAAATCCGGTTGTGGAGATCCGTAATTTTGACGCCCGGGTGTTCTGCAGGGAGATCGGCCGTGAAGCGTGGGGCTATATCGAATACGAACAGGCCCTTTTCCCCGGTCAGGCCCAGTCCTATGAGCTGATTTTGGCTCCCGGCCAGGAAAAACGCTGAGTCGTCCGGCCTGGCGGTACTCTTCAAGAGCGGCGGCGGCAAACAGCTGTGCTTCGTCACAAATAAATGGACCATTTCAGCGGGTGCGCGCTCATGTGCACTACACGCAGTCAAGAAGGAGGCGCATCTATGCGCAAATATTTCCGCAGTTTGGCCGATGTATTGGCCTCTCCCATTGCGGCGGCGGCAAACGCCCTGCGGCGGGAGAAAGCAGCCCGCCAAGACCAGGTATTACAGTCCACCAAACTGGAGGACATGATTTATCAGGGCCTCCACAAAGACGATGACGAGCTGATCGCGCTGGAGCAGAGCTGCACGGAAAAGCTCTCCACCTTCTCCGCGCTCAGCCGGGACATTTACCAGAGCTTCTACTCGCTCCGCGTGAGAAAACGTGAAGAGGAATCCCTGTCCGCGCCCTCGCGGCGCTTTAATGTCCCTATCCTGAAAGAGCTGATGGACGGGGACTCCTATCCCACCATAAAGGCGGCCTGTGAGGGGCGGCAGATCCCGGCTTATGAGGCCGCGGGAGAGTTTATCTCTCAGGTGGCGGACAATCTGGGCAGCCTGATGGAGCAGGCAGGCGGGCAGAAAAACGCATTGGAAACGCTGGAACATCTGGAAGAAAAACGGGACCAAAGTATGGAGCGCCTGCAAAAGCTCATAGAGCAGATGGAGCAGTCTGGCGCCACTCCGGCATTGGAAACGCAGCTCATCAAGGCGGCGAACACCGCGCAAAGCCAGAGCAATCAGGTGGAGGCCGTGGGCCGCATAGTCCAGGAAAACCTGCAGAAGCACAGCGGCGAGCTTACCCTGCTTGTAAAACAGGCTTCCGAGGCGGCCGCGCAGACGGCCATAGACGTACAGCTCACATTGATGTCCTGGGGCACGGGGCCGGATAACAGCGATCCCAAAAGCATAGCCGCCGATACAGAATTGGTGCATCGCGTCCAGCAGAACGATACGCTGATGAAGGTCGCCAGGTATTTAGGGCGTCTGAAGGAGCTGATGGAAGGGAAACGGAAAAACGGCTATGCTTACGTCTGCGGAGAGAAGTACACCCTGGAGCTTGGCGCGGATCTGAGCCGTGCGCTGGCTTCGGAATTTGTTCTCCTGGCCCTTCCGGAAACCACGCCTTTGTTTTTGCGGAAGCTCCATAAAAAGAGCCTCAAGCAGTACCGGCGCCGGGAGCCCATCCACAAAGGCAGCGGAGATATTATTTGTATGCTGGATGAATCGGACTCCGCAGAGGAGGCGGCCCCGTGGTGTAAAGCGGTGGCGCTGGCTCTCCTAGACATTGCCATGCGGGACCACCGCCGTTTTGCCATGATCCACTTTTCAGGCAAGGGGCATTTTAAGACGGATCTTTTTATCCCACGGCAATACGATCAGGAAGATGTCCTACGCGCCGCAGAGCTGTTTTTGAGCGGCGGTACGAATTACGAAACTCCGCTCCAGGATGCTCTGCGCTTGATGGAGGAAGAGGGATTTGAGAATGCGGATATGGTCTTTATTACAGACGGCGCATGCGAGCTCCCCCAGAATTTCCGGGAGCGCCTGTCTCAGGAACAGGCAAAACGCGGCTTTCACATTACAGGCGTGCTGCTGGACCAGGATGGCGGCGCGTTTGAATTCAGCCTTGCCGCTTTTTGTGACGAGATCATCCGCACCAGTGAACTGACCCGAGAGCAGATTGCGGAGCGTCTGGTGTCCAGCCGGATCGCATAGATAGAAGGTGCAGCTTGAAACAGATCTCAGAGTCAGAATGGAACAGCATACCTGAGAGCTACAAGGGTATGTGGACACAGGAAGTGTACGAATTCCGGAAGGGAGACTTCCCCTCGGAATGGATCGGACGTAAAACAATGCTGGATTACGACCCCGAGGGCGGCGGGACGATCCTGCTCACCGAAGGAGTCGGCTTTGTAATTATTCCAGACACGCCGAAATCATAAACCGCTTAGAGTACAAGTCCGGCATCCACCGGACCCATCGGGTACTCAAGAAATATGCTGCATGGAGCTTCTCGGGAAAGCCCGGAGGCCGCACCAGCATTTTACTGCAAAAGCCGGGAGCTCGTCTCCCGGCTTTTGCGGTTTTATTACTCAATTCATGGGGAAGTGTAAATAGCGGAGGACCTTTCCCCCATGATAGTTTTGGTGTCCTGGCGCTGGGAGGCTGTGGTCATATAGGTGTAGGCGTTCAGGGTGAACTCTGTCGAGAAGTGCCCCAGCATTCCGGATACCGTTTTTATGTCCGCCTCGTTCTGTAGCGCCGGTCAAAAAGGCTGGAACCGACTGGGAGCACTAGATTGCCCAGAACTACCGATCACCTAAGTTTGCTCTTCTGCACTACGGAGCACTGTGGCTGGACCGGGGATGGTTTGCCGACATCGTCCCTTTATCTGCTACAGAAATCGAACGTCACCAAAGGCCCCGACCAGGGCCCCCTTGAAGACGGTTTCCGCCTAGAATTTAATGCTGTCCTAAGAAGGTAAGTTTTCCGCGATCTCCCCCCTCCTAGGAACTACCTACTCATACGGGGCCCACATGGCCCCGGCAGTCCCACTCATTTGATATGACAGTGCTTAGCTTGAATATAATAATTTAATGTTGTTAGAATGCGAATTGCATGATTTTGTTTCAAAAATAAAACATTATATCAAATTTGAAACAAAATCCTATCACTAATGAAACAAAGTACAAAAAATACTTGAATTTGGCCAACTTTATAGTTGGCACGGCACTTGCACAAAGTACAATTCGTCTTGAAAGGCAATTACACTGGTAAAGGAGCGTGCAGACTATGTCCGACTTAAAAAACAAACGGATTATCACGGTAGCCACCACAGGGGCGTGGCCCAAAAAAGAGAACAACCCCAATGTGCCCATGACTCCCGAGGAGATTTCCAAAGACATCTATTCCTGCTGGAGGGCAGGAGCCGCCATCGCCCACATGCACATGCGCGATGACGAGGGCAACGGAACCATGGATAAGGAAAAGTTTCGCAAGACCACTGAGTTGTTGCAAACAAACCACCCTGACTGCGACATCATCTTGAACATGACCACCTCTGGGGCGGCATCTTTCCCTACAGAGGAATGCCGATATGAGCACATTGTGGAACTCCATCCGGAGATGGCCTCCTACGATTGTGGTTCTATGAACTGGATGCACTCCGGCCTGTTCCTAAACCCTCCCACATTCTTGGAAAATCTTGGGAATATTATGCAGACGCACAACATTAAACCAGAGATTGAGTGTTTTGATCCGGGTATGATTGCCAACGCCGCTTACTATCTCAAGAAGGGAGTGCTGAAAGCCCCGTTACATTTCCAGATGTGCATGGGCTGCGCGAATGGGATTCCCGGCAGCCTGAAGAACCTGATCTTTATGAAGGAAACCATGGAACAATTGTGCCCTGGCTCGACGTGGAGTTGCTTCGGTGTCGGACACTCTGCCATGGAGATGCTGTACGGTGCTGTGGCTTTGGGCGGACATATCCGTGTAGGTATGGAGGATAACGTGATGTATACCAAGAGCGTCCTGGCTGACAGCAACAGGCAATTTGTGGAGCGGGCCAAACGGGTCATTGAGGAGTACGGCTGTCAGGCTGCCACTCCTGATGAGGCCCGCGAGATTCTTGGCCTGAAGTAAACAGCCATAAAAAGAAGGAGGAAAATTGCATGACATATGCCAAACAAGAGAGAGGTAATTTCCTGTGGCGGTTCAGCCAGAAATTCCAGTTTGCTGCTGACAAGATCATCCCTGACTCCATGGTGTTTTGCCTGATTCTCACCTTCATCGTCTTCTTCGCGGCTATGGTTTTTACCCGAACCAGCCCGGTAGACCTGTGCGTCTATTGGTTTGACGGTATGTGGACCCAGCTATCGTTTGCCATGCAGATGTCCCTGATGGTGGTCATCTGTGCCGCTACCGCCAAGTCCAAGCATGTCACCCATGCAGTAAACCGACTGGCCAGCTATATCCGGACACCTGGCGTGGCCATGTGCGTACTGATGATCTGGGGCTACTTTGCATCCTTTATTAACTGGGCTTTTTGCACCATGTCTTGCACGGTGTTCGCTATTGCCCTGTCCAAGCGCATTAAGGGCGTCCACTTTCCCATGATGATTGTGGCTGGCTACTGTACGTCCTGCCTGGGGCAGACCCTGAGCCCCACCTGTGCTGTGTACGGACTGCTGGCCACTGAGGACAATCTGGTATATGACTTCTTTGGCCGTACTCTCTCCCAGGCCGAAACTGTGTACAACCCTGCAAACGTGGCTCTCTTCCTGACTCTGGCCATCCTTACCATGGCTCTGGCCGTCTTTACCCGGCCCCCTGTCTCTGCCGGCATCTCCTATGCTGCAGACGATGCCGACCTGGACAAAGAGGCCGAATGGATGAAGGTGGACCGCTCCACGCCTGCCGGCCGGATGAACGGCAGCCGCATCATCATGTGGCTCATCGGAATCATGGGTATCGTAGTCATCATCCACGAATTCATCACTAAGGGATTCCTGGGTGCCCTGAGCCTGAACTTTATCATCACCTTCTTCCTAACGGTCAACTGCTTTCTGTATAGTACCCCCACTGCCTTTATTGGTGCTCACAAAGACTCTATGCACTTAGCCACCGAAGTCATGTTCCAGTTTCCCTTCTATGGCGGTATCTCCGGTATCATGTCATCTTCTGGCCTGGCAGCCATTGTGGTATCCGGCTTGGTACAGATCTCCAGTGCTCAGACACTGCCCATAGTGGGCTACCTCTCTGCGGCGTTTGTCAACCTGTTTATCCCCTCTCAGAGCGGTCAGTTCATTGTTCAAGGCCCCCTGCTGCTGGAGGCAGCTCAAAAAGTGGGCGCTGACATGGTCACCGTCATTAACGGCTTTGTCTATGGCGACCAGGTTACCAACCTGATTCAGCCTTTGTACATTATCCCCGCCTTGGCTATGACCGGTACCAAACTGAAGCATGTATGGGGCTTTATGGCCTTTGTATGTGTGTTCTGGCTGGTCTTTACCATTGCCGGGCTGTTCATCTTCCCCGCAATCTTCTAATGGCAGAGTAAAGCCATACGAGGGGCTTCCCCGTAGTTTGGGAAGTCCCTCGCCCCCCAAAAAAGGAAGGATTTTGTTTACTATGGAAGAGATCGTAATAACCAGTGCCGTACGTACCCCGGTAGGAGCTTATCTGGGTAGCCTCAGGACGGTGGAGGCACAAGACTTGGGGGCCCTCGTCATCAAAGAGGCCGCCAAGCGATCCCGCATTGAACTGGATCAGCTTGATCAGGTGGTATTTGGAGATGTTTACGGCTATACCCCCAACGTGGCCCGCTGTGCCGCCCTGTTGGCCGGCGTACCGGATGAGGTTCCAGCCTACACGGTGGATCGGCAGTGTGCCTCATCTCTCCAGGCTGTGATGAGCGGTATGTATGAACTTATGGCCGGTGAGGCGGATATTATCTGCGCCGGCGGCGTAGAGGTGATGTCTCGGCTAACCTATTATCTGGATCCATCTACCCGGTATGAGCCGTTACGGATGGGGGACAAAAAGCTCTATGACACCTTTGCCCACGGTGTGACAATTGTTCAGCCCAGAGCCCTCTATCCTGGCTTGAACATGGGATTGACGGCGGAGAACGTGGCCCAGCGATACCATATTACCAGACACGAGCAAGATGCCTTCGCCTTGGATAGCCAGCGCAAAATGGCTGCTGCTCAGTCTGCAGGTAAGTTCGATGAAGAGCTTGTACCTGTGGAGGTAAGGGAGCGTAAGCGTACCTTCTTGTTTGAAAAGGATGAGCATAACCGCCCGGACACCACCATGGAATCCTTGGCCAAGCTGAAGCCGGCTTTCAAAGAAGGGGGCACCGTCACCGCAGGGAACTCGTCCGGCATGAACGATGGGGCTTCCTCCGTCATCCTTATGACTAAGCGCAAGGCGGACGAGTTAGGAGTCACCCCCATGGCCCGCATCGTGTCCATGTCCAGCGCAGGGCTGGACCCCAGTATTATGGGCTTGGGTCCCGTACCCGCCACCCGGAAAGCCTTGAAAAAGGCTAACCTGACGATAGAGAATATGGATCTAATCGAGCTTAATGAGGCGTTTGCGGCTCAGTCTCTGGGGTGTCTAAAAGAGATGGGACTAGACATGGGTACTGAGGGCTACGCCAAGGTAAATGTGAATGGCGGCGCCATCGCTCACGGTCACGCCCTAGCCAATAGCGGAACCCGGATTCTTACCACTCTCCTCTACGAACTTAGACGCCGAGGCGGCATCTACGGACTCGCGTCCTTGTGCATCGGCGGCGGGCAGGGCATGGCCTGCATCGTGGAAAATCTCCAGAACCGCTAAGAGCGGGAACGGGGGTAGTCGATACCGTACTGGCGGATTTTCCGAGACAGGGTGGAGGCGCTGATATGGAGCATAGCTCCCGCCTGGCGCAGGTTGCGGGCTTTCGATAGGGTGTCAATGATGATAGCCTTTTCTATCTCAGCCGTTGAATGCTTCATGTCCAGCCGGTCCTGGGTATCCGCTGATGCGGGGGTTGCTTCTTGCCCGACTGTCGCCTTCTCGTCCATATCCAACAGGCCCCGTAACATAGACTCATCGATTTCATCTACTCCTGAGTGACAGATTATGAGGTACTCCATGACATTCTCTAGCTCTCGAATATTTCCGGGCCAGGGATATTCCTCCAGCAATTTAATCAGCCGGTCATTGAGAGTCAGGCGGCAGTGGTGCTTCTCTGTGTAAATCTGAAGAAAATATTCACACAGCGTCCGGATGTCTCCCGGGCGCTCCCGCAGGGGTGGGATATTGATGGGTACCACCCGTAGCCGATAATATAGATCTTGGCGAAAGGTGTGTTCATCCACTCGCCGCTTCAGATCGGCATTAGTGGCCGCGATAATACGCAGGTCCAGCGGAATGGGGGTGGTTCCCCCGATTCTCAGGATTTCCCGGCTTTGAAGAGACCGGAGAAGCTTAACCTGAAGATCCAAGGGCATGTCTCCAATTTCATCCAGAAGGATGGTTCCATGGTTGGCTAGCTCAAACAGGCCCTTCTTCCCCGACGCATTGGCTCCAGAGAAAGCTCCTTTCTCATAGCCGAATAGCTCTGATTCCAGCAAATTAGCGGGAATAGCCGCACAGTTGATCTTGACGAAGGGCTTACCCCGGCGGGCGCTATGGTTGTAGATTTCGTCTGCCAGCACCTCCTTACCCACACCGGACTCACCTGTGATGAGCACAGTGGCATCAGTAGGAGCTACCTTCCGGGCTAGCGCCCAAGCCGCTTGTATCTGCGGGGAATGTCCAACCAGTTGCTTTGGCTTCTCTGGTTGGGAGAGAATCTGAATATTGTCGGCCGCATATCCCTTGGCTTCTTCTAAAAAACGGGCATAATCAGCCTTTAGGGCGGTGAGCGTCAAAATGGGCCGGCTGGTGACAACGATCTGCTTGAGCTCCCCCGCCTCGTTGAATAGCGGGACACCGATGGTGTAACCCACCCGCGGCGGATTGCTGCGGAAGGTGGTGGAAAGGCGAAATACCTTCTTTTTGCCCTCCATCACCGCAAAGGTAGAGCCGCCGCTGAATACGCCACTGGCTATGATGTCCCCCACATAGCGATGCATCACGTCCTCGCGGGTCACACCAGTATTCCGGTGATAGGCCGGATTGGTGTAGAGCACATAGCCATTCCCATCGGTGATAAATACACTTTCATCGATGTTCTCCACGATTTCCTTGAAGTCAATGCCACCGGACATCAAATCGTCCATATCCTGAAGCATCCTCTGGAACCGGGTTTTATCCATTGTCCCGTTTTGAGTGTAGGAATCTAGAAGGGCCTGGGCCTCCTGCCGAATCTCTTCCATCCGCCGTGCCATGGACTCACCCCTATTGTTTTTGTTCTATTGTTATTATATATTATACCAAAACTGAGACGCGAAGCCAATAAAACTTATATACCTGTACATAAGGAGCTCTTTACCATGAAAAATTGGAAAATTGGTGTTCTTGGCGGAGGCAAAATGGGCGTCGGTATTGCCCAGATGTTTGCTACCAAAGGCTGCTCCGTCAAAGTAATCCTAGTAGGCAATGATAGGGAGAGAGGGGACTCTCGCCCCAATATGGAATCAAATCTGAAGATACTGGCGGAAAACGGCGTTGTGGACACCGCCGATATTCCCAAGATACTGGACCGAGTGAGCTATACTGAGGATATGTCTGAGGTGGCTAAGTTCGCTGACATCATTTTCGAGTGCATTGTGGAAAAGTTGGAGATCAAACAGGACTACTTCAAGACTTTAGATCAACTCTGTCCTGCCCATGTGATCTTGGCATCCAACACCTCTGCCATTAGCATCACTCAGATTGCCCAGTTGTCTAATCATAAGGAACGTATCATCGGCACGCACTATTGGAATCCCGCTTATTTAATACCCTTGGTAGAAGTTATTAAGACTGAGTATGTTAGTGAGGAGACTGTGAGCCGTACCTTTGAGATCCTGCGGGCCGGAGGCAAGCGTCCCGTCCTGGTACAAAAAGATGTGCCCGGCTTTTTGGCTAACCGTCTCCAGCATGCCTTATTCCGTGAGGCAATTTCCATCGTAGAGAAGGGCATAGCAACTCCCCAGGATGTGGATGAAGCTATTAAATACGGTTTCGGTATGCGAGTGGGCATCTCCGCACCATTTGAGGTCATGGACATGGGTGGTCTAGATCTGACAAATAATATCCATTCCTACCTGTTTCCTTACCTTGAGGATACCCACCAGGCTCAGAAACTGCTCACCGACCACATCGCCAAGGGAGAGCTTGGGTTTAAGACCAGTGGCCATGGCTTTGTCGAGCGTACTCAGGCGGAGATGGATGCCTGCAACAAGAACCTGGTTGCTCAGCTCATCAAGGTAGCCCGCGCTCTAGAGCGCCTGTAAGGAGAAACTATTATGTAGCTCATGACGGGAGAACAGTACATTGAGAGCATCCGCAAGCTGAACATGCAGGTTTATATGTTCGGCAAGAAGATCGAAAATCTCGTGGGCTACCCTATTTTACGCTTACATTCATGGGTATAGTTCCTGCACCGCATTGGGATTGCAAAAATAGAACAGGTATTCTGCTACGAGCAGTGGTTTTTTCTCCGCGAACAGATCTGTACGATTTATGATTCCAGTAGATCGCAGATAACCGCGGAGGATGGAGATTAGGTAACAGCAAGTGGACAGGTTGGTGGCAGGAAAACAGGTACCCACCGCTCCTGTCTGCGGTTTGGCAGCTCTGCATTTGTTTTCAGACAGTCAGCATCATAAAGGCCCATTCATCCCTCCGAATTCTCATATGCCCACAGGCCAATCGGAGGAATCCCTGGCTGACCCGGCATATACAAGCCAGTATCATTGTACTCAAAGGACACAGCTCTCCATATTCCTCCGCCGAGCTGGTCCAGGAACAGCACATCCATGCAACAGCTGTAGTGAATATCCTAGCCGTCCCAGGTCAGCCAGTCCCGCTCCGGGTCATAGCCGATCTGCAATATCTTTTCCTGCACGTTCGATCTCTCCTTATTCGGTCCAGTTTTCTAGTTCCAGACCCGGGACACGTTCAACCTTCCGCATATTATTTGTTACCAGCAAACGCTTTGTCAAGGGGGTTCTCCTAAAAAAACACATTTTGAAAGAGATGGGCTTAACTCTTGGTTGCCATAAAGCGCCGAAGCTGGAAGCCGTCAAGGGGGCCGTAGGCAAAGGCGCAGCCGATCCCTTTACGGTTTCCACTTTCTGAAAAACCGAAAGTCTAGACTGCGGAAAATCCGCCCCTAATAATACTGATATAATAAGACTGAGTATAGTAATACTGAAATCTATCTATCCTATCTATTCCAGCCGATAAAACGCAGAAGTCTGGGCAATGGTTTTGGATGCCAACAGACATCATGCACCAATCATCGCCGCCCGCCCGCCGTACAGTACCCGCGCCGGATGCTTGAGACGCCTAAACAGGAGACCGATGGGTAGAATCCCACCGGCCATAGAACAAGGACTGGAAATGACCTGTGCAAGCCGCACCCAAAAATGTCAAAACGATACCCAAAAATCCCAGACGAATATAGCTTTCCTAAAACGGCGACTGTCGCCGTTTTAGAGAACCAGGTCAGGCGAAAACAAGTGCACAAAAATCAGAACATCATTTTGACACTCTGATTTTGGGTGTGGTGGCGGATATTTTGTCCGTTACCTGTATTTCAATCAAGCTTCGAGCGCTAAAAAGTAGTCGGAAAATGAAAGGAAGGCTGAGGGGGGATCCCTTTCAGCCTTCCTCTTTTTTGTTGTTTTGGGGGTATGACAGTCCCCAAAACAACAAAACTGAATTATGCGATTTTATCTTCGCTCAATTTCTTTACTTCCTCCAAAGAAAGGCCGGAATACTCCGCAATCTTTTCCAATGAAAGAGTGCCGTCAGCCAGCATACGGAGCGCAGTATCCTTCATGCCCTCCTTTCGCCCTTCCTGTATTCCTTCCTGCAAAGATTCTTTTCTCATATCTTCCATAGCCTTACACATAACTGCAATTCCCTCCTTGCTCTCCTTGAAAAATCTTGCCCGTTCCGCCAACACGCCATAGTACATATCGGATGGATCAGTACAGGAGAAGTCATGCATCAGCTTCCCTATAGGTGTTTCATCCCGGTATGCACCGTTTACATACAGAATATGCGAACCGTCTCCGAATTTTTCGCCGGTCCCGATAAAACAGCGTTCAATCTGATAGACAGGATTCCCTTTTCCAAGCACATCATTCTCGGTGATAAAGACCACATAGGTTTCCGGGAGTTCGTCGAAGTCCTCGCCTTTTTCCAGCAGATTTGCATCCATCATGCTGCTGTTGTAGCGCGCCCGTTTTCTTCCGGCCCCCTTGTCAGCCCTTTGAATTTCTATGTTGAATTTTTGCCCGGTACTGTCAGTTGCCAGCACGTCCAGGCGGACGGAGCGGTTGAGCAGATTTTCCACAAACACCTGGGTGCGGACATCCACCACTTCTAAGTCCGGCTTGTCCAGTACAATCCGCAGAACCAGTTCGATGCACTCCGGCTTGCCCTCGAAACATTTTGTCAGGAAATCATCGTCCAACAGGCGAAAACCTCTGAGCCGCTGCAAATCCTCCTGGTGCTTTTTATCCATCGTTTCGGTCACTGTCAAAATTCCCACCTGCTTTCTGTCTGCGCTCTATATTTGCATCGTCATTTGAAAAGAAAGCCGCCTCGTGTAAACAGGGCGGCCTGAGCATTTCCTTTCGGCTTTCACAGCCTACGCCGGTTTGAGGTTTCACTGCACACCCCCTTCTGAAAGCTCCATAAGACGATGCCGACCGGCGCACCCTCCTACTTCAACGCTTGGACAGACACACGCCGTTGCCTGCCTTGTACTATTTATTATACGTGGCAAACAAAACTGTGTCAATCCTCTGGCGGCAGCCGCATTCTTCCTGCGCGGATGTGCAGGAACAGCGACCGTAGGCCCCCTCCGCCTGGGGGTACCAGGCCCGGAACACATCCGTCAGCCCCAGGACCAGCAGCCATTCCATCCCCTCACGTTCCAGTGACTGAAAGCCCGGCAGCTCCGGCTCGTTGCGTAAGTTTTCCGGATAGATGTCGATATGCTCCCTCGCCACATTGAAGTCGCCGCACAGGATTACCGGCTTGTCCAGTGTGAGCAGGAACTCCCGCAGGGCGGCATCCCAGGCAGTCCGGTACTCCAGACGGGCCAGGCCGCTCTGGGAGTTTGGGACATAGACATTCAGGGCATAGAAGCCGTCATATTCCAGAGTGATCAGGCGGCCCTTCACGTCAAATTCCCGAATCCCCATGCCATACCGGACGGAAAGCGGCTCCTTGCGGGTAAGTGTCAGCGTTCCGGAGTAGCCTGGGCGCTTGGCCGGATTCCAGAACTGGAGGTACCCTGGGGTGGAGAAGGGGCACCGGGTCTTGATCTCCTGGCAGCAGAAGATGTCCGCGCCTGACCTGGCAAGGACGCGCAAAAAGCCCTTTCGCTTGCAGGCGGCGAGGCCGTTTACGTTCCAGGATACGATCTTCATGAGTACAGCTCCCCTCTGTCCTGCCGAATAAACAGCAGGGCGCCCCTGGTGGATTCGCTGACAGCGGTGTGAAGACGCCGCAGGAAAAAGCGCAAAGGGCCGATTGTAAAATATTTCATGCTCAGGCGGGAACTATTTTACAACAAAAAAGCTGCTGTGACCCGATATTTTTACGGCTCACAGCAGGCTCTTTCTCTTGCAGTTATGCAAGCGCCGTCTGACAGGACGAGTCCATGTGGAAATCTACCCGTTTTGTTCTGGCGTTTTTTTCGAGGACTGTGTTACCTGTTCCATGTACTGGTACATGGTTGCCAGCTCATTGAGGCCCTCGTCCCTGCGGTTGATCAAGGTACGGGAGGAGACATGAAGTTCCTTCTGCAGCGCCGGCCAGCTATACTCCTCAAAATAATGCTTTCGGATCACTTCGGCCTGCTTGGGCGGAAGCTGGGAAACATAGAACTCCAATTTCTTCATTTTCCGCCTGACATTGAACAGTTCTTGGGCGATTTCAAAAGATGCATCCCGGTTGAGGCGTTCGGTTTCATCCTGAAATTGAAGGGCGATCCGCATCGTTTTGTCCGATATATAGCCAGCTGATCCAGCCGTTTCCTGCACGGAATGAGATAATGCCAGCGCGCCGATAACCTCGTGTTCCGTTACACTCTGGGGATGTTGGCTCTCATATTCCAGAATGGTTTCTTTTCTTTTCAGCATGGGATATTCTTTCAAGTCTGCTTCTACCTTTTTCCTTGTTTCCAGCATGGATTCAGTCTCCCTCCCGTCTTCAGCAGATGATTTTTGCCCTACCCTGATGCGGCGGCGGGAATAGGGGCGGACATATCAGAGTGATGTCGAAAATCGTCGAATAGTGAAACGCCGCAGCACTTACGGCTGCGGTGTCTGCGTTATGTACTCCAAGAAGTATTTGTGCGCTCTGTGCTCTCATTGCGTTCTCCCTCCACTTACCTATATTTGACAAAATAAAATGGCATTGTCAAATTATATTATAATAGGTAAACTTCGGAATAGATTTGAAAGATTTTGGAGAAAAATCGGAAACTACCGACAGCATTCTCCTTAAGCGTCAATAAATCGGTATCCGCGTCCGTAGACCGTTTCGATATAACCCGGTTTACGGCCCAAACGTTTTCGGAGTGAGGAAATGCAGTCGGAGACGCTGGTGCCGGAATAGATAAATGGAGTTCTCCATACGGCCTCATAGATATATTGAGCCGAACATATGTGCCCTGCGTAGGTCGCGAGCAGATACAGCACATCAAATTCCTTCGGCGTACAGTGGATCTTACGGCCCGAACATATCACGGTATTTCGGATAGGATCAATCAAGAGATCCGTAAATTTCAGAATTGGCAGCGCTGATGGGCCGGCCAATGAATGTCTCATCTGACAGTGCTCTCTCCGGGTGACCGCACAAATCTGCTCATACAGTTCATCAGGAGAAAGCGGAGTACAGATACAGACGTCTGCACCACTGCGCAAAGCAGTTGCACGCTCCTCCGCATGTTGAAACTCTCCAGCGACAATCAGGTAAGTGCATATCCTGTAATAGCCATGGTGAACAATGTCTATCAGGAAATCAGCCCCCTCCAGGCGCTGATCCAACAGAGTAAAATGGTATGAATTGTCCCTGAGATGCTGGACTGCTCCCTTCACTGTTTTCTCCCGCACCACCTTAATTTGTTTTGAGGTCAAATGGCGCTCAACTTCTTCCGCCTGCGGGTCCTCAAGCGTCAGCATCAGTAAATCGTATGTCACAAGGCTCGGTCGTGTCAAGATTTTTTCGCACTTTAGTTTGCAAGCTCTGGCATGAATGGAGTCAGCCGGCAATGGAGGCATCCTCAATGGCGGCCTCCAGGTG